>Ga0209589_1010315_pt1 | contig 13661 bp, 9 predicted proteins | sample CowpeawhiteBW_FD_187525 | JGI IMG/M metagenome (GOLD analysis project Ga0209589, IMG submission 187525) | Root nodule microbial communities of legume samples collected from California USA - Cow pea white BW (SPAdes) (version 2) | ecosystem: Host-associated > Plants > Roots > Nodule | place: USA...
ATGGCTTGACACGTGTCCTGTACGGACACGGTGTTAACTCCAACTTAACGGAGAGGACCAAATTGAATCTCTTTAGAAAATTGGGGTACCAAATTGAACATTCCTAAAGTTCGGGTACCAAATTGAATTTTCCAAAAAAGTTTGGGTACCAAATGTGTATTTATTCCTTAATATTTTTAAGAACTAAAGACTAGTAAAGAAAACGAAACTACCAGTTAGATAAAGAGCTCCATCAACAAGGAGTCCAGTGCAGTGGATAGGAAGAGTCAATACCTCATTAAAGGCTGCACCAATCATTTGCAGACCAACAGGAAGGCCTGCAGGTCCATCCTCAACAAAGCCACATGGCAAAACCAAGGCAGGTAATCCAGCTAGATTAACGTTTACCTGTAAAATTACAAAGCATCAGTAAAGGTCAAAAACTATGTTTGATATGTTACTGTATATGAATGAAATTTCAGACATTACAGAGAATATCAAACTCTTAACGATTGTATAATTAGGTATGCTCAATGGTGACTTAATTCCAATAGGAAATTCCCTTGTTGAGCCTCTAGAACTCATGCAACGCAACCAACCTGACCGTTAATGGTTAGCAAATATAATTCCTGGATGAGTTAACACCCATCTTGATTTTCTAAGGCTTAATCTACAATTTTTGTCTAGATATCCTGCTCAAGAATGAAATGCTTACGGTCATAATATCGCCTGCATACATAGCTAAAGGATCATTTTTCTTTTCACCTGCAAGTGCCAAAGGCAATAAAAATTTTAGCACTGCAGACACTGAAGTGCAATAATGCAAACGCAAAGAGTTGAAGATGCTAACCAATTTTATAAGCAGCTGAAGGAGCTGCAGGGGAAATCAAGATGTCATTTTGACTCAGTGCCTCCTTAAAGCTATTCCTAATTATGGTCCTTACCTGTAACAACACTCACAAATATTGAATATTGTCCACAAAACACTAAACATCTAGAAGAAGATGAAATTGATTAACTCCAGAAACTTAAAACTTCTTAAAGAGACATGTATTTGCACGTATGAAACTGAATTCACAATTATTAGGACTTAGATCAGAGATCTACTAAGAAATAAATAAAATAATATTATTAGTACCTGCTGTGCACGTTTGTAATATGCATCATAGTAACCAGCTGAGAGGGCATATGTTCCCATTAAAATTCTCATTTTGACCTGAGACATTTAAAATTGAAAGGTAGCTTAAATAGAAAATTGAAAGGTAGCTTAAATAGCAATGCCAACACATTTGAACCATTTCTCTAAAACCGGTGTAAGTAAAGGTAAGCTACCACTCATCTTGGAGTCAAATTTGAAATTAAGAAAGAAGAAGAGATGAGTACCTCAGAACCAAACCCTTCAGCTCGGGAACCTCCATAAAGAGAATCTAGTTCGTCAGCATAAACTTGGTTTCCATATCTAAAAATATATACAAATGGCCAATTAAAGTCAGGCCAATGGTTTATCAATGAAAATGTATTTCAGAGGGGAGAGAATTAAGAAAGGTGGTTTGAGTCACTGACCTGATACCATCATAGCGAGACAAGTTGGAAGATGATTCAGACACAGCAAGGATATAATATGCAGGCAACCCAAGGGAAAAGGATGGCAGTGAGACCTGTAACAAGTTCATAGCAAAAGAAAAGGACATCCTGAAATATAAACTGCAATAATACAAACTTCAAAAGAACCAATAGAAGTTGCCATTCATAGAGAAAAATGATACGGACCTCATTCACAGAGCATCCTAATTCCTCAAAATGCATAGCAGCAGCACGAATTGCTGAAATTACTCCAGCATCAACACCCTTGTCAATTGTTTCACGGATCAGACCAACTCTCAGTCCCTTCAAGGGTTTACTTTCCAAGGAGCTCACAGAGACAAAGTGGGACTGAAAGTCAGGCACATCCTGAAAAACGAAACCATATTATTGAAAAGACATTGGCTTAATAAGAAGAAATAAATAACGCTTACATTCACTGATTTCAGAAATCACCAATCTAATTGAGGAACAGAATTTAATGAACATTATTAATATCCCTTGCAAACAATGAGAAATTGGAAGGATTATAACAGTTAGACCAAACTTTGTGAAAACTCATATTTCTCCTACCTGCTTACTTGACGTGGCATCAAATCTATCATGACCAGCAATTGCATGAAGGAGAATCCCAGTATCGGCAACTGATGAACCAAAGCAGCCAATGGTATCAAGTGATGATGCATATGCCATAAGTCCAAATCTTGAAACACGCCCATATGTTGGCTTCAAACCTACAACACCACAAAAAGATGCCGGCTGCCTCACACTTCCGCCTGTGTCACTTCCCAACGATACAACACACTGCCTGGCAGAAACTGCAGCTGCTGATCCTCCTGATGATCCTCCTGGCACCCTAGACTCATCCCACGGGTTGGCAGTCACCTATTGAATGAACATATGCAGCACCTGAGTAAACCAATCGCAGTTATAAATGGGAAATACAAATAATAGGACCCACACACAACCCCTCTTTTATTCCATTAAGCTTTGCAATAACAGAGGGGAGATAACACAGCAGGAATGAAAATTAGCAACACATTAATGCATGTAAGGTCTATCAAGTCATTCATTGACAATTTTAATTCTCCATTTTCTATACCAAACATACAATGAAATCCTGCTTTCAACATACAACAGCTAATCAATATTTCAACTCCTAGACACAAATGAAAAACAGAGTCATAAAGTCACCCATCCTCAAATTCATTACAAATAATAATGCAAAGTGGGCATTTGACATTTTAGAACATACATTCTTAGACACACCAAGCATCCCACAATGCTCTTAAAATCACACCATTCCTTCTGAATCTTCAATCGCCTTTCTAATTAGGAAAAAATATCTTCACAATCTTTCTATTCATTTCAACATATTTTATTTTCTCTTTTAAAGGTTGTAATTATTACAAATAGAAATGATGAAAATGTAACTCATCTAATTGGTATCAAAGCATATCAGAGTCTGCCTTAGCATTGTTTGCAGGGTCTATTGTACAACCCATTATCGGGTCCTCCTTTATTCCCATACTTGATGTCATCGAAGTAGGGGAAGTCGGGGGATATGTTGAAGATCTCATATCATCTTGGGATTTGACCAAATAATAATAGATAGATGTGTACAAACCTCACCTTATTAAACTAATTTTGTAAGATTGAATTGGACTTAAAGTTTACTCTCTTAAAGTAATCTAACAAACTCTCAATTTCAAAACATCAACAATAGTGTGTGTGAGAAAAATTCAGTGAGAGCCCTACCTACACAGATATCCTCCTCTCTTGCCTCATTTCTGACTTAAAATACTTCCTATATAATAATAAAAATAATAAAATAAGGATTAAAGGAATATTAAGACAATGAAGAATATCCAAAATTTGATTTTATTATCAACTTTTAAAACTAATAAGTTTTGCCCATGTATTTTTAAAGAGAAAAAAAAAAGATGTACTAACATCTTAAAATTGTGTTACATTGCCATTTATATGGTAAATTTGTTGACTTTATAAGTTATATGGGTGGTGATAATTTGTGATTGGACGACTGAGACGCCAATTACACCTTTTTTTTTCAAATATCCAAACATTTTCCTGCATCTGGGTAGGAAAATATGTGTAATTCAAAAAATGAAATACCCAAAACCAATGTTTCAAAACTTAAATATTACACTCAAAATTTAGAAAATTTTCAGAGACTAAAAAACCATTAATACTAATATAACTAAATAATAACAGAAGTAGTGGTAGCAGAGCTTAGTTGCGCTTGAATGGTCATTCAAGCCTAAAAATGCATAACGTGTACTAAGTTTCAAAAGTAAACAAAACAATTAACTTTTAAACAGAAAAATTCAAATTGCAATATAAACCATAGTAAAAAATATTATAAATGCAGTATTAGGAAAGAGAACCTGAAATGCAGAAGCTTCAGTGGTGCTTCCCATTCCAAACTCATCCATATTGGTTTTCCCAACCACAATTCCGCCCAGTTCCCTCACTCTCTTCACCGCCGTCGCGTCGAACGGCGGCCGGTATCCAGCCAGGACGCGCGAACCACCCGTAGACGGCATGTCCTTTGTACAAATGTTGTCTTTCACGCCGATGAGCACCCCGGCGAGGGGACCGGGGTCGTCGCCGGCGGCGATGCGGGCATCGACTCGGCGGGCCTGGGCAAGCAGGGCATCGTCGTCTGGGAGGTGGAGGAAAGCGCGGAGACGGGGCTCGGCGAGGCGGAGGTGCGCGAGGCGGGAGAGAGCGAGGTCAGCGGCGGAGGCACGGCGCGAGAGGAGGGTTTGACGGGTGGAGAGGATTTCGGAGTGCGGCGGAGGCGAGGTGGTGAGGGTTGGGGTTTGGTCAGTAAGGGAGGCGCGTGAGGTGTAGGAGTGGGAGTGGCGAGTGAGTGAGAGGCGAGAGAGGGAGCGAGGGGTTTGAAGTGTGGATAGTAGCATTTTTTGTTGAGGAAGAAAAAAAAGAAGATATGAGAATCAATGAATGAATGAATTATAACTGTTATCACTTATACTCACTTGTGTATAAGAAGAGGAAGAAGACGACGGGAAAAAAAATATAACAAAAAAAAACTATTTCATCTTATTAACTCATGTTTAATTTTGACAACTATCTCTCCACTAATATAAAAAAAAAAAAAAAAAAAACCTCTTTATTATATAAGATTAGTGTGAAAGTTTGTAATTTTAATTTACCAAAACTACTTATTGTGTTAAACTTCCATGACAAACTAAGCTTAAAATTTGTTTCCTGCCATTAATAAACAAATAAATTATAGTCAACTTTTTTAGTTTTCTCGCATTACGTTGTCTTCAATTTTTAAATAATTACTTACTTTTAATATTTTAATAAAACAGTATTAACACCTTTTATTTTATTTAAATTCATATTTGTATTAAAATATATAAATATAATAAGGTAATAGTTTATATTTTATATGATAATCTGTAATTGTTCGAAAACTATAAGTTTGCTTATGAGAGGGGATGATTAGTATTAAAAATGATAATTAATGAATTAAAATATTTATTTAGTAAATTATAAGTTTGTTTATGAGAGGTGATGATTAATTATCTTTATTTTTTTATCATTAATCTGAATTTTATATTTTTTTTTATCTCTTTATCACTTTCTGACTTTTTTGTCTCTCTTTACTTTTTTTCTCCTCTAGGAATCTTTTTTAGGGTTTTATCATATTATCACATTATATTCGTTGAACTAGCAGGAGACTCGTGCATACACACGGATCGTATTTTTTTTTATATATTTTTTTATTTTTAAAACATATTTTCTTTTTATTATATATAAATCAATAATTTGAATATTTTTAAAACATTTTATTATTATTATTATTATATATAAATCAAAAACTTTAATGATTATTATTATTGATTAATTTATAGAATAATTAATTTATTATTTAAATTTATGTGTAATGATTAATTTATTATTTAAATATAATAAGGTAATAGTTTATATTTTAATGATTTGAATATTTTTAAAACATTTTATTATTATTATATATAAATCAAAAAATTTAATGATTATTATTATTGATTAATTTATATAATAATTAATTTATTATTTAAATTTATGTGTAATGATTAAAATATATAAATATAATAAGGTAATAGTTTATATTTTATATGATAATCTGTAATTGTTCGAAAACTATAAGTTTGCTTACTAGGGGGATGATTAGTATTAAAAATGATAATTAATGAATTAAAATATTTATTTAGTAAATTATAAGTTTGTTTATGAGAGGTGATGATTAATTATCTTTATTTTCTTATCATCAATCTGAATTTTATATTCTTTTTTTATCTCTCTATCACTTTCTGCCTTCTTTGTCTCTCTTTACTTTTTTTCTCCTCTAGGAATCTTTTTTAGGGTTTTTTCATATTATCATATTATATTCGTTGAACTAGCAGGTGACTCGTGCATACACACGGATCATGTTTCTTTTTATATATTTTTTATTTTTAAAACATATTTTCTTTTTATTATATATAAATCAATAATTTGAATATTTTTAAAACATATTTTATTATTATTATATATAAATCAACAATTTTAATGATTATTATTATTGATTAATTTATATAATAATTAATTTATTATTTAAATTTACAATTAATTTAATTAATTATAACAATATGATTTTAGTTTAATTAATTAAAAGAAAAAGTCATATTGATATGATTAAGTAATTAATATTTAAATTAAATAGCAATAATAATATTAATATTAATAATAAGATTAAAAAATAATAGTTAGATATGAATTTTTTGTTTTAAATTATAAAATTAACATTAATTGATTAGTAATATATAGTAAAACAATATTGTTATAAAATTAAAATTTATAATTATACTTTTGAGTTACATATTATATTAAAATGAAATACGTATATGGTTATTGATGTTAAAAGTAAAATGTAGATATATTGTGTAATATGGTCTCGTACAAAATAAATACAACATATTAATTGATGTTAACATTTCTAAATAGAAACACATGTAGACATATGTATGTTACATTAAAATGAAATGCATTTGCACATATAGTTGTTAAAAAGTAAAATGTAGACATATGGTGTTATATGGTCCCATAAAAAGTCAATACAACATGAAACTGATGTAGAATGTTTAAATAAAAACACATGTAGATGCGTATGAAATTGATATAAACACTTGTATCTTATATTAAAATGAGATGCGTATGCACGGATTCTTGTTAAAGTAAAATGTAAGCATATTTCCATACAAAATAAATACAATCTGAAGTTGATGTTAGATTTGTTTAAATAGAAACACATGTAGATATAAATACATGTAGATATAAACACATATATATATTATATAAAATTAAAATGCATTTCCATGGGTCGTTGTTAAAGTAAAATGTATCCATATGGTGTAATATGTTTCAATATAAAATAAATACAACATGACATTGATGTTAAAATATTTAAACAAAAACATGTATAAATATAAACACATGTATTTATATTAGAATGAAATGATGAAATATGTATGTATGAGTCGTTATTGAAGTAAAATGTATGCATATTGTGTAATATGGTCCCGTACAAAATAAATTCAACATGAAATTGATGTTAACATTTTCAAATAAAAACATGTGTACATACAAACACATGTATATTACATAAAAATGAGATGCATATGCACGGATGATTGTTAAAAATAGATTGTAGGTATATTGTGTATTATAGATCATGTTTGAAACAAAAATACAAAACGAAGTTTATGTTAAACTTTGTTAACAGAAACATAGAAGAATAGATATAAAACTTAAGCAAATATTTAAAATTAGTTGACAATAAAAAAATATTATAAACAAAAGTAAATATATTGATTCAAATAAATATTACTTTAAATTTGTTGGCTAATAATTAAATGAATACTTTAAAATCAAATATATTATTGATTCAAATAAAAATAACAACAAAAGTAATAGTAATTATAATAGTATTATAAATTACCAACAAAAACATTAATTTATAATTAAAGAAATTTAAAATAATTACTAAAATCAACTAATTAACAAAAATTATTTTGAAATTATTCATATTATTATTAATTGCAAATATACAAATTTAAAAGATTTCAAAAAGTATGAATTAAAAAAGAATCCAATATTGGAGACTACACTTTTTGTGAAAGCCAAATCGAATCTCGATTATCGGATGAAACAATACTCGTGAGCACCAACTATTTTGTACTTATCAACAATATATCAGTTGAACTGATAATAACAATTAAAACCATATTTACTGATAATAACAATTAAAACCATATATCAACACCCAATTTCGTCTGGATAAGAAATAAAATTTTACTTTAAGAATAATTAGGAGAAGAGAACAATAGGAAAAAGTGAGCATTGATTTAAGTATAGATATATTACTACTTTTACTTTCATCCTATTTTAATTTTTTATTCTTTTTTATCTTGTTTTATTTTATCTTTTTTTAATTTTAATTTGTAAGTTTAATTTTAATTTTAATATTTTTGTTTGTTTTTCTTTTTTTCGTTTCATTCTTTTTCCAAAAAAATATAAAAAAATTAAAATGGTAAAAATGAAAAAAAAAAAAAGGAAAAGAGAAAATGATAGTCAACTTTGCTATCCTTTTCCTCTCCATGCCAGAGAAATGTTAGTATCGTCACTTTTTGGCCCATTTCTGCGTCTTGACATAACTATAGAAAGATTGGGTATATGTGGCAACCGGGGCAATCGTAGGATTAGACATAGCAATGCTAGTAGGGTGGCCGGAAGGTAACATGTTTCATGCTTTTGATCATTGGCAAAAATTCAAACTAAATATACATAAAATGGGAAACTAGCATGATAACGAGGAGGAGAGAGTCGTTTGAAAAGGGGACAACTTTCTAGCATAAGGGAACAGCGAACTCGTAGGAGAGGGAGAGAAAAAATACAGTGGAGAGAAACATAAGGGCCGAGAGCCACCAGCGGGATAAAAAAGGTGCTACAAGCTAAGAAAAGCTCCAAGAGGTAAGCTTCAAGACTTTGAATACATGAGTAAATGAAACTGTACATTGATGAAATTGTGAATTGTATTTTGAGTAGAATGTTGTGGTTGTCCGTGAGATTTGTTATATCATCATTCAAGTATGTTATATGTCATGTTGTTGTTTGAATGTGAGAAACGATATATGCTCACCACTACCCAACTGAACCACCACAGCTACGAATTCCCTCCATCTATCCCTCACACTTCATCTTTTCAGCCCACAAGCACCTCCAAATAAGCCATCCCATCCTTCATCTTCTTCGCTAATAATCATCTCCACGAACCCACCATCACATTGCCTCCTCCATCATTGTCACGCTCCCTTTCCATCATCAACACACCAAAAAAACTCATTATCCATTCAGCTGCCGCAGACCAATTCCTCTAATTATCATCCCCTTCCCACAACACTCCCATTCGTAGAACCATCAGTTTCCATCATCGCCAACTTTCATCTTACAGCCCCTGCATTTTTCATATGTGTTTTTGTTCACCCACATCTTCATCCTCCCCTGCAACCAATAAAACAAAAAGAAGACCCATTCATGTTTTCATCATATGTGAGACCCCAATTCCTTCGCATTTCATCCACTCATAACCACTATAACCATTTTCTTTTTCGTCCTCATTTCCAGCTTGTTCATGAATACCTCCATTCTCCATCCCATCAAAAATCCATCCCCTGTTAACCTTTCACTTCATACTCATTTTCATCAATACGCAATTCGCACACGAATAAGCCAAAATTTGTCTTGGCTTACATCTCTAAATTCATACCTTCTTCTAACAACAATATTTTCTTCCTCAATGTTCGAATCCACCTGCATAGAAACCAAGATAAAAAACAGAGAACCGGAACCCCCTCTCTAGTACCAAACACTCAAGCCTCATAGTCCCCCATCATCCATATCTAATCACAATAGAGAGATGAACAAAGGAGTAGAAACCAACGCTGCTGGCGAGGCCGCCGACGATTCAGAGCTTTGAACGGAAGACACGCACAAATGGCAGCGACCCTGGGTGTCGCGAGAGCAGTGCGAGTCGTGCCTGAGAGGAGGGAGGGTGAAGGTCGAGCATCTCTGGGTTCTCGACGTCAACGTCTGTAGTGGACGCCACTGCCGCCGCCGACGTCTTTCGATGGTTGCGGCGAGGTGACGATCTCTCGGGGTTAGCTTTCAAGAACTAAGTCGTTGAGCCGCCAAGAACAAGGTCGACGTCTCCGGCTTGGGCGAGCGCTATAGGGTGCTAATCCTTACCTACGCGTAACCGACTCTTGAATCCAAAATCTGATTTTTCGCAGACTTGTCTTATCTTTATGGTTTTCTATAGTTTTCCAGAATAACTATGGTGGCGACTCCCAAATCTCTTTTCAAACTCGTTTTCTTTTTTGGTTCACCATTCCGTCGCGATTTCGGTTGTGACACCATAAAATAAATTAACCAAACAAAACCTAAAACTCTAAAAACTTACCTTTTTCACTATCGGGTTCTAAAGCAACCATAGTAAATATCTTTAATCTTAATTTTTATTAAAAATATCTTTAATTTTCTTATTTAAAAGATCGTTCAGATTCATTTGTGATATTTATTCTTCTATTTTTTCTTATTTGAAATAGTAAGTTATTGCATTAAATGATCTTGAATAGCAATTTATGTTTCCCATGCTACTGATTTGAAGTGACTGAAACATCAAGAGGTTTCATTGAAGAAACTTTACCATCTGGTGTTGAATAAACTTACCTAAAAGAGTCAATCATATTGTCTGTCCTGTGAAGACGAAAAAATTGTCAAAAAGTCCAAAGTATTTAGTTTCAAGAACTTGCTTAAGAACCTCATATATATCCTAAGTATAATATTTATTGAACAATAATGTTGTCATATAAACCAAACAAATTATTTATACACAAAATCCATATCAACAAAAACAAAAATTCCATGAATAACGTACTCACAAAAAACAAAGAAATTATATATGCACAAATTACATACCTAAAAGATGAATCCCAATATAACAGAGAATGGGAAGAGTTAAAAGGATTAAAAGAGAAGAATGACAAAAAAAACCAAAAAATTGGACAAGTGTAAAAAAATTAAATATGGGTATAACGGTCTTTTCTAGAGGTGTTTGTTTTTAGATATTTTAGATTTATACTTATATAAGATAATAATTTAAGTTTGTTTCAATAACAGAGTATTATGTATTATTATTCTTGATTAATTTGCTTAATTACTAATAAATAAATTTAGAGTTCATCTAACCGGAATCAAATCGTATTTTTGTTTGTGATTTTTTTATTGTATAATTTGGTCATTAACTTTTGTTTATCAAGGCTAGTGGTCTTTTAGATTAAATCAACTTATGAAATCATATTGATCCCTTTTAATGCTACTTGTATAATAATTATTTGGTGATAATATAAATAAATCCAAATCCAAACAGGAAAGGATACACCACAACCATTTGTATATAACAGTTCCAACCAAGGCTCTTGTTCTGCCTCTATATGTCTTTTCAGGTAATGTCTTATGGCAGAGAAGTATAAGGCTATTAAGCAAAGTTGACTCTGCTCCTATAATGGACTCTAATGGTAAGTCCTTTGCTGTTGGATTATTTGAAGCCTTACCCTAGAAAATCAAACTTCATTAATTTAAACCTTTATATGAGGTCTCCTAATTAGTAAATGTAATCATATTGCCTCTAATTTATAAAAAAATATATATCTAAATTAGACTTTTATATATGTTCATATTGCCTCATACTTGCCCCCATTATTTAAAGTGTGTATTATGTATAAACCTCTGCATTAATCTTAAAAATCAGTACAACCAATAAAAGTGCTATTAACAAAATCAGAAACATACTCTTTTCTGACTTGATGTAACATGATGGATATTTATTGGTTCATTGGATGGATTCTTATACTCATTTTCTCCAAACGGGGTTCTCAAGAAATTCTTAAGAATGAATGCAGAGAACTCTATGATTCAAGTTGGACCTTTTTTTATCACTCTAGATTTGCAGTGTACAGTTCACATATCGAGATGGAAGGAAAAGTTAGCAACCCAATTAGTGAATACACTCTTGTTTCGGCAATTCAACCAAAAGGGGTATTGTTCACTATGTTAGTTCTGTTGGTAATTTTGGGTCAAACAAACATATATATGATACATATTTAAATTTAAATGTGTTAAAGCCATTATTTATTAAGCCAAATAATATAGTGATCTGACTAAATTAATGTTTTGGCTAAAGGCATACGTCATGAAAATAAAAACTATGTAGAGACCATAAAATGATTTCTAATTTGATGAGGGGCCAAATTAGAAATACTAAATCTTAAAGTAATTAACCTAATTAGGTTATTTAAAGGGTCATGGTCCCCTTCTGAGAGCACACACACAGAACGTAAGTTTCTATTCCTATTCCTTTCTCTCTTTCCCCATCAAGAAAGAAAACCTATAAGGAAATACAGGTTCTCTAAGGAAGGAAGATCAGAGGATCAACAGTGCTCTAACAGTAATATCATTATGTCGAATTCAAGTACTGTTGCAACCGAAATCGCGACGAGACGACAAGCCAAAAAAATTAAATTTGTAAAAATAGAAAAAAGAGTGTGGAGTCGTCACCATATTTATTATAGGAAACTATGGAAAACCATACAAAAAGAGCAAGGTCTGCGAAAAACCCCACAACACCCGTCCTAAGACGGTACCTTTAATTAAATGTGCAAAAGTTTTGTGGTTCTTTAAAATATTTATTTTTCCCAAAAAATAATAAATGAATTTACAAAAGAAACAAAAATATTTTTTTTATTTATTAGGCCCGACAAGGATTAATCCTTGCTCCTACGTATCTCGTATCTCCATTTACAATGGAAAATCAAGGTTACGTAGTTCTTTATGAAAAACTATTTGGAAAATTATTTGAAAAATGATTTAATTTGTTTTATAATTTTGAAAACCTTTTTATTTAAATTTTAGTATTATTTTAAAATTGATGTCACGCGACGCAAGTGACCGGATAGACACTTGAAATAAATTCTTTTTTCTAATATTTTATTTTTAATTTTTTTAATCAGATATAAATTTTTAATATTTTTTTAAAGTTATTTTAAAGTAGTTGTGGATGTCATTGCGACGTGAGCAACCAAATAGATATAAAATAGTTAATAAAGAAAGCTATTTTTTATTTTTATATGTATATATGTTTAGAAAAAACAAAATTCTAAATTGGATGTCATGCAACGCGAGCGGCCAGGCAGACAATAAAGAAAAGGGAAAAATATTTTTTATGATTAAAAAAAAAGAATGAAAATTGAAAAAAACTAAATCAAAAGATGAAAGAATTGAGAGTGACGTACCTTAAAAATTTTCAATATCTCCTCACCTTTTCTCTTTTATTTTTTTTTTGCTTCCTTTTCTAATATTTTTGTGTCTGTTTTTCCAATAGAGATAAAGATGAGAGGTTTCTATGTGGGTGGTAATGAGAGAAAGAGAGAGTGTAGAGAATGTTTTCTTCTTCTTTTTTTCTACCTCCTTTAATATGTTTTTTTTTTTCTAAAAGAGAGATATAAAAGGAGGTGTGTATGTGGGAGTTGTGATGGAAAAGAATTAGAGAAATGTAGAGAATCTTTTTTGTCGGTTATGACAAAGTGTGTGTTATACTCACCTTACAATATCAATGTAATCTTAGCCTTAATTGTAATGAACAATATAAGGAAGGAATTGGTCATGATAGCAGCACATCACGGAGATCAAATCATAGCAAATCAGAGCACAAAATCAATCAAGATCAGTAATATTGATTATAATCATTAACAAATCAGAGCACAAAAATCAATCCTAATTAGTAATATTGATTCTAATTAAGAGATATTGCTTTTAATTATTAGAATCATATCACTAATTTCTCTCTCTATCAGAACAAAGGTAGAAGATATGTTGAGTTGTTGAGCTCATGAAGAGGAGTGTGATAACAAATTAGGCTCTTCCTTCTTTTTTCCTTTTTTTCTTTTTTTTTTCATTTCTCTTTTTTTTTTTTT
>Ga0209589_1010316_pt1 | contig 13661 bp, 9 predicted proteins | sample CowpeawhiteBW_FD_187525 | JGI IMG/M metagenome (GOLD analysis project Ga0209589, IMG submission 187525) | Root nodule microbial communities of legume samples collected from California USA - Cow pea white BW (SPAdes) (version 2) | ecosystem: Host-associated > Plants > Roots > Nodule | place: USA...
TATATTACTTATATATATATATATATATATATATATATATATATATATTTGAAATAGTTATTCTTAATATAACTGTATTTGAATATTTCTTAAAACAATTTGTTCATTAATAAATTCATGTTTCTTCCACTGAACACTTCTGTTAACATGTCTATTCATTGAGTGAAAAAGTTTTTCCAGTCATATATATTGATTTTATACATAAATTAGTTAATCATGTTTTATTACATTCAAAATACACTATGTTGTTCATAGAAAGTTTGCATGAGGAAACTTCTGCTCAATAAAATACATGTTAGATGACTGATAAACTACTAAAAGAATACATATAATATAATAGCCTTGGTCTAAATCGTTACACCGTGTCTAATTTTCTTCACGCTTCATCACGACACCAAAAATTGGTTCTTACAATTTCAAGTTTTAAAAAATGACTCGAGTTTAAACCGGCCTTGAGGAGTTGCAATAACTTTTTTTTTTCAGAAAACTCAAATCTAACTTCATAATTTGATAACCACTCTTCACTGACAATAAACAAACAAAATACATCCATTTCCAGCCCTAAAGGATACTACTACTAATAGTACTTTTTGTCTTCAAATTACAACCTTTTTCTCATTTTTCGTGAGACAATTTCATACTACACACTCGAGACTCATCCTTAAACACCACCCAATTTCCCCAACCTGTCCCTTAGAATCTTCAGTCCCATGTACCTGTTACAAATACAAACATATTATTAAAGTTAATTAAAAAAATGTACATCATTCTGTGCAATGTTCTGTATTTACATACCTGCCCATCATCATCACAGTGGCTTGAGGATTGGTTCCTGGCGACTCAGTAAACGTGGAGCCATCAACCACACGGAGTCTATCAACACCAAGAACCTTATACTCAGAGTCTACTACTTTCCCCACATGGCACCCACCATGGTAGTGCCAAATAGTGATCACAGAGTCTCTACAAAACTGTTCCAGCGACTTTGTGTCATTCGCATGTTTGGGTATGAGGTTGATATTTGCCTGCACAGTGATGTTCAACATTTTCTCTGCGCTTTCTTTGTCGCACATGGTGTAGTTTGTCACGTGCTGCGACTGCACAACCTTTATCGCCAAGCGAATACCCTCCACGCAGCGCTTGAGATCATAAGGGTGGCTGAAATAGTTGAAGGTAACTGCAGGGTTGTCCTCCACGTTAGTGTTTATCAACCTCAGTTCACCTGTTGACCAAGGATTCGCAACTTTTGACAGTATGAACCCTCCCCTGAATGCTTCTATCGGTATATCTTTCTTGCTCTTCACAAAAGCCTCAACAGCTTCTCGTGATCTTTGCTTTGGTGGGATTGTGGATAGCTGCCCAATCTGTTTTTTTTTTTTCCAAAAGTAATTGCATCATTTCCAATAACACGCTCTAAGTTTCTAACATTATCAGTAATTATGTAACCAAATTTAGCGAATAAAGTGCATACCTCTGCGGACAAGATACCATGGTGGCAGTGAATGCTGTCTTTGGACTGGCTAAAGCCACAACTGGTCTCAATGTACACACCCAGATTGGTTATACCTACAGTTTCTATGAGTGACTGCTGAACCGGTCTCTTTGAAGGGACAAAGATTGTGTTCATGGGGTTATCGGCCATGCCTTTACCAACAAATTCATTTTCAAGCACTACAGGGATGTTGAATTTCTGAAGCTCTTCTCTGGGGCCGATTCCACTGAGAAGTAGCAATTGAGGAGTGCCGATTGCCCCACTCGACACAATCACTTCACTCTGTCTCCCACTCCCCAGAAATGCCTGATGCTGTTTTCCATTTTCATCCTTGAAGATAACCCCAATGGCTTTTGGTTTTGTTCCTGCATCACCATTTTCATTTTCAGTCATGAGACAGTGATTTTAAGAAACAAAACATCGTTAGAAGTGTTTGTTTGTTACATGTTCATCGTACCTGTGGTGTCAAAAACAATCTTTTGGACAGTGGCATGGACGAGGACAGTGAGTTTCTGAGGATTTGCAGAAGCAAGCAATTCAGCGGCGGTGTGGCGGCGGCCAAATCTGTCAAAAATGGTTCCGCCAACTTTGGTTCCGTACTTGTGATCATAGGTGAATCCATTAAAGGGTGAGACACCAGCATCTAGAAGGCCGTCTCTAACTGCTCTCTGCCAATGTGAAAACTTTGGACGATGAACAACCTGCTTCTCCACCCATGGATAAGACTCGTTCACCAGCTGTGTATCCCACCCCACCTTTCTTATGAATCTGCAATTTAGTTTTCAAAATCTTCAGAAAACAAAAAACATGTTTCATACTACAAACTATCTATGTACCATGTCTTTTCTTGTTTCAGATAATTTATCATAGTCTTTCAAGCACATTTTATTATTAATTAAATATCCTGAAAATTATTAATGTTGAAAAAAATATATATATATACGTACCCTGTTTAAAATGAGTGAAAAAAAATGGGTAAATTTCAAAATAGAAAAATGATTTTTTAAAAATTAAATTTTGATAAATTTTTCTTATAATTTGATGCGTATTTTTTAAGTGTTTTTTTTACTTTTTATTTTCTTATTTTTTAATATTTTTAAATTAATTAAAAGATGACATTTTAAATTGTAAAACAAAATTGTTTTTTGTCAAATGTATTATTATCCTTCAAAATAATAGTGTGATTATTTTATTCATTCTGAAATAAGTGTTGTTTTAGTATTTGTTTTTAATAAACATTTTTTAGTGGTTCGTTGACATAATTTGATTGATGTCATAAATGATTTTAGAATTTGAGATTCTGTTAATCTTTCTAAACAATATACATTATACTAAAATGAAGGGAAAACATTTATATCATTATTGCTTTAAATTGTTTTTAAAAAATATAAAAATTGATTATGTATTTATTAAAAGAATTGTTTAATTTTCTTAACTAGTCTCCAACGATTTGTTTGGATCATAAGTAAATTAAGGATAAAAAAATATGAGTGGAAAATAAAAAGAATAAAAAGAAAAGAAAATGGAATTAAAAAGTATTTTATTTAGATGGATATAGACAAAAAGGAGAAGATAAAATAGGAATAAATAAATTATATCAAAATATTTATACTAAATAAAGTTAACTATATATTTTTAAAACTTTTAAATTTTTTACCCAATTTTTTCTCAACATTAAAGGTTAAATTATTTTAAAATATTTATTAAATTTTATGTAATAAGAAAAATTCTTTGAATTTTCAAAGCGGTAAATAACCAAAAAAATGCACATAATATTTCCGAATTATGACTAATGCTACATAACATTTATATATCATAGAAATACCATATTAATTTTTGTTCTTATAATTTTACATATATACAACTTTTATCCCTGATAAATTTTAATTTCATATTTAATTCTAAAATTTTATAAAATTAAACAATAGTATTTTGATTTACATATTAAAAAGTTAATAATATGTTAACAATAACATAAAATAAAATTGCTTAATTTTTTAAAAATTTGAAAAACCCGATCTACCATTAAAATTTTGTGGACCATATAAAAGTGGATTTGAGTATATATATATTTGTCACTTTTTCTCCGTGGATGTTGAATAACATTGACGGGTCCATGTAAGCATCAAATAGCAACACTAATAAATAAAAATTGAAATGAATGAGTGTAATTGTGATTTTGCAACATGTGAATTCAATGACTATTCCCAGGAACAGGGATCCAACATGCATCCTTAATGATTTTTACCAAAACATAAAACTACCCCACAATATATTCAATGTCTGTTTTGTGTGTGGTCTCTTTTCTTCCCTTCCTTTTCTTAAGATCTGACACTCTCACCTAACAACTTACATTGCATAAAATAGAGCTACCAAGGTACATACAACGGCATTTAATTCATCAACTTGGAATTTTGTCAAATTAGACGCAGTCTTTTATATATCATCGTCATTCTGTTAGACCCCATAAAATCCTCAAACCCATTTAAGATATACCAATTAACCTAATTTCTCTAAAAGAAGTATTTTTTTTTTTTAGAAATAGGTTATACTAAATATACCCTTATGGTCATTGTGTTATTAGGTTAAGAAATTTAAATTTAACTCAAAAGTAAGTTTTTGAGATACAAGTTTTAAATAAAAATTCAGTGGGTAAATTTGGATTGAATGCCATGGTCTGCTTTGGGGGAGTAGATCAATGGCATTCGCTTTCACCTTGGTCCATTGTTTAATCAAATATATAGGTGTGTACCTTTGTTTTTGGGTGGGTGGTGGTGTACATAATGTTAACCCCACACACACACAATTTCTTTGGGAAACAATAATCAACAACTAATAACGATAATGGGAGAGAAGGGAGAAAAAAACACACACACATTATTGAAGTTTTGAATAAAATTATGTTTGCACGTAAACACATAATTGGATTTAAAATGCTGTACTTGATTGTTGGAACAGAAAACTAGTAATAATAATAATACTAAAACAATGTCACATTATAGAAAATAATGAGTATTAGACAAATCTCATCAATGTTATTTCATTCATGGAAGCTTAAAGCATTAGTACGAATATTATCAATAATCTACGTAAGTTAGCATGTCAATTTATTTTTTGTTTGAATTGATCTATCAGGAGAATAAAAATGGGTGTTACCTACGGAATTAAATGGGCATGACTCCTATTTTTAACTCTCATCTTTTATTCTATGACGTGATTTAGTGTAAATCATTAATTAATATATTACTATTTTTATGTTTGAAAGAATGAAAGTAAAAAAATGGAAGTCTTAGTATATAGGATTATTTCTTTTAGCAGGGCAATTTAGTTTTTGTTTGAATTTACGTAGAGGATAAAGGTTGGTGTTACCTAGGGTTTGCTCGGGTGTAGAAGCCAGCGTTAATGGAGCTGCCACCTCCCAGAACCCTTCCTCTTGCATTCAAGACTCCATCGGTTGAAATGAAGTACTGAGAAGCCGAAGTTGGTGAAGTGTCTGCCAAAGCTATGTGAAAGTTTTGCAGGAATGACACATTGGGGTTGTTGAAAGGGACTCCTCCTCTTTCCAGCACCAGAACTTTGAATTTCTGAGACAGAGTTGCAGCCAATGGACACCCTGCAGTGCCACCTCCCACTATTATATAGTCATAACCACCATTGTCCCAAGACTCCATTGAACTCCCTCTCCTGATAAATGGGTACTCACCGTTCCAATTCCGCTTACCTGCAACCATAACAACAAGGAGAGTGAAGGTAAAAGGTTGTCTTATTGTATATTACAGAACATTGTTGTCTATCATCTATAGTGAAATACCAGAATCATTGTGTTTGAGATTGGTTTGTGTGAATGTAAGAATGTGAATAAAAAGTTTAGAAAGTAGAGCAAATGATTAGATATGGAATAAACCTTGAGAATGAGGTAGATGGATGAGGAGACATGGAAGTAAGTAAAGCAAGAATTTGAGTGCACCAATGGACGCCATTGGAGTCTCAGAAAAGCAGCTTCTTCAACCTCTAAGTGGCTGTCTCTGGTTGGCCTTCTCTTCTGTGTGCATGTGCATCATATAAATATTCTCAAATGTCCCCACTACTCTGTTCTTTGAGTAAACACACATATTTTTAAGAGAATGTTAACTAATGTTTTATGAATCAAATCCGTTTGTGATATATTGAAAACTAAAATATTAAGAAAAACAAGTTATTAAATATAAAAAACATCAAAACTCTAAACCCTGATCTTAAATTCTAAACTTGATTATCTATTATTTAATAGTATAATTTTTAACCGAAAGAAAAACATTATAGTAATAAAGTGGTGAAATTTAGGTTTAGAAAGAAGTGAATAAGAATGAAATAAAAGATGAAAGATAGCAGTTAATGGTAATGAATGTAAGTCTCCCGTGCTTGTTGAGAAAGGGTGAAACAGCATCTGAAGAAGGCATTTAATGAAGAAATGAAGGTGAAGGTTTTGGGAAGAATCTGACCGTTGGATTTGGCTACCTCTGCAAACTTATCCACCACTTTTATAACAAGCCAGCTCACTCACCGGCACCACCAATAAAGCTCCATATTTAATATTCTACCAAATATATCAAAATTCTCTCTCTCCATTCATGCTCTTCTTTTCTTTTCATTGCTCCTTTAATTTTACTTTATTACAATCATAAAATCCACCAATTCAATGTTGGAAGTCTCACGACAATAAAGACAATGGAAATTTACATTGTTATGTAAATGATGTAAATCCCAATCTTGTAAATTAATTTTGTAAAATTCAAGTTTAATTTTTAACATTAGAATTAAAAATTCATTTGATATGATAAAACTAATTTATGGTATATAAATGAATGTAAATTTAATCTTAAAAATCTTTCTCAATTTTTTCTTTTAATGTTCCTTACATAGAAACAATCAAGTGTAGACGTTCAGTGTTGGTGTATAATTATCACCGCACATGTCAAATGTAAATAAATTTTCAATATATAATAATTTTATGTGGTTGTCTTAAAGATGGAAATTGACAGATCAGAATCTGAATTTAAAGATTTGCGTTAAAATATTAGTGATTTAATAAATTTAGAAATAAAAAGCATATATCTGAACCTTGGTTTTTTTTCCTCCAAAATGTGTCTCCCGCGCATACTCTGAATAGAAAAATTTATTTGGGTGATCATTGCCTGTGTTATTGGTGGTTCTGTTTATCGGTTGACTGGTAATACATCAAGACAAAGGAGCCCAAGAACAACTATTAATGACCCATTATTTTAGCTTATCTACTTCTAGCGTTTCATATAATTAATCACGAAATTGATTTAGCTGTATTAGGTATTAAAAGCATTTAATCACAAATAAGTAGATCAATAATCTCAGTACTGCAGAATCGTACATACACTCTTATTATACATACAAACCAAATCATTACCCGTGTATTTGGATCGAGTTAGAAAAATTAAGTTTGGTCGAACAAACATTAAAATCTGATGAATGGATAAATTTTATTATTTTGCTTTAAAAATAATTTATGTTTGAAATTAAATGAAACAGAATAAAAATTTGTTAAACATTTGTGATTTTCAATACAAAATAAATTTAGTTTTGAACTTCTAAACTGAAAGTCAAATACACTGCAGCTGCTGCATGCAACCAGACACAAATTTGAATTATTTGTTATGTTTCACCAAACACTTACATAGTATTTATCGTACCAACAATTATGCAAAAATTAAAAGACAGGAGGAAAATTAGACACTACAAAACTCTCCTACAAGTTGCCCAACTGTGTCCAACTCATGTACATCATTAATAAATACAAATATATATAATAATCATTCCTTTATATATGGTTGATTTTGTTGATACAATTAATCATCAATATCTCCTATAGAATTTGTTTAGACAAATATCAGAGTGTATTTGTTATTTGTTGGGTTTATAATATTTTTTTTCGTCTTTATGAATCCATTTTCATTGCTTCTTCTTTACCCACGTTCTGTGTGTGCTTTAGTCATATAAGTTGGAACACCAAATAATCATTGGCTTGTGTATGTTTACTTTTTTCTAGATGAAGAGAAATGTGAATTCATCTGAAAACATGGGTGTGGAGTTATGTTTCTGATCCACACAACAACATATTTGCATGGTGCATTAGTTCCATTTATCTAAACACTAGGATTTGAATACATTGGTTCAAATTGATGTTGAGAATTATTAACTTGCACATGCTACACGCAAGTAGACATGAAAAGTTGAAATACAAAAAAAGAAAAAGTAGGAGTTATTACTAGGAAAGTAGTTGAATCAAAGTAGAATTATGCCACCCACGACCTCTTCTCAGATATGTAAATTAAGTATGTTATCATGTCTGTCACATTTCTATATTTAGCCTCTACTTCTTCTGAGATAAAAAAATAAAAAATATTGGAGTTAGAAGTTTAACAAGTTTCTTAAAATGAAAAAAAAAATAGAGATTTTCTTTTAGGGTGTCTGAAAAATAGACGGTATTTTCTTTAACAGTTATATATTTATAATAGATAAGAAAGATTTTTGTTGTGTAATCGGAACTCAACTGAGTTGTTAGGAAGATAGTTTATAACGATTTATAAATAATTAAGGTACGTAGGTTGTTTTTATATTTTAGGATCGATTTTAATTTAAATTTATAAAAGTGGATTTGTTAATTTTTTATTTTTTTTTACAAAATAGGGTCAAAGACAGGTGAAGTTGTCTTTCACCCAACCAGTTTTTATTTTTTATTTTTAAAAATAAAGTTATGTCATAAAAAATCGATTTTTATTAATGTAAAAAATGAAATCGTCTTCCTAATGATGATTTTATTTTTCAATTTTTTTTTTATTTTGGTCGCGTGTTGGTATTTTTCTGTTTTCATGTTCAACATCGTATAATATGACATAAACATGGACAAACAATGTTTAAAAAACAATCACGTTTGTTTTAGATATCGGATTTGAGAAGTTGCTGAATAACATTTTCTATTACTCCTTGTTTGTATTTACATTTGTCGCAGCGAAATTACCGATTTTACTACATGTTTGTTTTCTTAGTCACTCTATTTTTGCTTGTATGTACATGTCTTTTGCTCGGTTTATATTATAAGGATAAGGGCTTCGAAAAAGTATCAATTTGGAGAACAATAAATTAACGAACTCATTTTTACAATTTTGAGTTAAAATCGATCCAAAATAAATAAAAAAAAACTATAATATATGAAAAATGAAAAAATTGTATTTCCTTTTCCAAATTTAAAAATATTTTTCCATACATGTTTATACGATAACCACTAACCAAATAAAAAAATAATAATTAGTTATTTATTCGTACACATACGGCTTCCTTTGTATTTTATGATCTTCCTTCAATAAATTCAAGGACATGACATCTTCTTCCCACGTATGACGGTAACAATATTGCCGATAAAAGACATCCAAAGGTTGTATTGCAGTTATACCCCACATGATTTATAAACCTACTTTCAAATTATTTATGTTGTGCACCCTACGTATATAAAGATGTAAAAGTAAGTTTTAATTGATCGGTGAGAAAAAAATATATCATTTTAAACATCAGTCAAATTGATTTGACTTATTTAATATGCACGAATTCCGTTTAAATCGGAGTCAACTTAGTTTAAATCGGAGCCACCTATTTAATATGTAAATGAACGAGGTTAAATTAAAAAGAGGATGACTATTAGAGATGATAAATAAATTTGTTTACGTGGGTATTATCCGAACTCGTTTTCATTTTAACGGGAATTTCTGCATTGACTGGGTATGGGAATCTCCGATTTTTTCGATTGGGTATGGGGATGGGAATGAGATGAATATATCTCCGCTATAATACCCGTCCCCGCCATATCTTCATCCTCATTTAAATTATTAAAATATTCACAATTAATTAAGTAATCATATATATATATATATATATATTCTTTCTATTTTTTATTTCTTCTAAATATTTAGTTTGTCATGAAACTTATTCGCATCTCCAATATATTTTTTATCTTATCATAACCTTTATGTAATTATGTTAAAATGGTGTATATCAGTTAAAAAAAAAATATGTCTAACATTTGAATATTTATATTATTTTTTAATATTTTTATTTATTGTGTATTTTTCTTTCACATGAAAATGATTAATACTCTTAATTTAAGTGTTTAATAGCAAAAACATTTCATTTACTAAATAATATAAAAAAATATTTATTATTATTAATTTTTGTTTCATTTGAAGAACTTTTTTGTTTCGTTAAAACAATTTTTGTTATTTCTTAATCATTGAGTATATAAGTTGATATTTGAAAAGTTTTCTTAGATGTCTGAGATATTTTTCGTCTTATCATACCCTTAATTATACATTTGTTTTTATTTGCGCAATTTCTTCCCATAGTCTCCAAATTGTTTATAAGACACACATTTGTTAACCTTTTAATATTTTTATTTTTGTTTATTTTCATTATGTAGAATACTATTTCGATAAATTTTATCTAATTATTTTTTATTTTCTAACTCATTACAATCATACTTTAATTTTTTTCACTATAATTGTATAAATAATTTTTATTTACTAAAAATTAAAAATTTAACGTAATTGCCATGAATTTTTTTTATCACCATATTGAAGTTTAAAAGATACAAGATCTATGATAAAATTTTATTATGTTTATTATTTGTTCTTTGCGTCATTTTTTGATCAACCATTGAGTATATATGTTGATATTTGAAAAGTTTGCTTAGATCTCTAAGATATTTCTCATCTTATCATACCCTTAATTATATATTTGTTTTCTTTTGTGTGATTTCTTTCAATAGTCTCCAAATTGTTTATAAGACACACATTTGTTAATTTTTTAATATATTTTTTTTATTTTCATCATGTAAAATACTATTTCGATAAATTTTATTTAATTATTTTTTATTTTATAACTCATTACAATCATACTTTAATTTTTTTCGCTATAATTGTATAAATAATTTTTATTTACTACAATATAAAAATTTAATGTAATTGCCATGAATATTTTCTTACCACCATCCAACATATATTGTGGTTCAAAAGATACACGATCTATGTTAAAATTTTATTATTATGTTTATTATTTGTTCTTTACATCATTTTGATCAAGTGATGTATTATAACTTTTATTAGTGTATAAAAAACAGATTCATTATAATTTAAAAAAATTGAAGTAAACAAACATTTAAAATATATTTTAATTTGAATTTTTTTCCTTTTATATATATTTTTTTAAATATTTTTAAAATTTATCAATTAGGTTTCATTAATGTTTGCAAATTTAATAAATATTTTGGTTCTCATTAAATGTTATTTGGTATTCTAATTTAAAATGTAAACAATTATAATTTATTTCAAAGTATTTGATATCGAAGAAACAAGCATAGTCCTAATATTAAATATTTGATAATATTATGTTTTCTTTACCGTAATTTTTTATTATTTTATAAAAATTAATTAAAATTAATATTAAAGTAATAAGAAAATAGGTACGGGTATGTGTACGAGATTATATCCATTACCCGGTGGGAATTGGGATGAGTATGAGATAGTAAAACTCGTTCCCGTCCCGTTGCCATCCCTACTCGTAATTCAGTCACAACAATATATTATTATCTTTTCATAAATTATTTATTATAATTATTTAACAGTAGGTTGACAATATAATATTTTTTAAATATTATTTGATTGAATGTTTAATTTATTTGTTTATTATTTTACGTATATTAATACTTAAATTTCAATTATAGTGTAATGTTTGATGAAACATGTAAACATTTTATTTTTTACTATTAAAAATAAATTGATCAACTCAATAGATTGAGTAAAAAATTTATGTCTTAGAAAAAAGTAAATTAGATCGAATCAAGTCATTTTTATTTTAATATGTAATGAGTCCATTTATGTGAACTAGATCGACTTATTTTGAGAATTCTAACTATCAACATATATTAAATAAAAAATTATATTATATATACCTGTTTTAGTTACTTATTCCGTATTATTATACTTGTTTGTTCCCATCCATATTTAGCAAACAAAATATGATGAATATTCTTATAGAACTTCTTTGTTGAGCCAAAAATATATGGGAATTTTATTTTGATCACTTTAATCTTTTTTGGTCAAAACTTAGTAATTGATTTGATTTGGGAGGTAACAGTGCACATATCATATGTCATCATATCCTTGTCACCTTTATAACTGTGAAAAATTAAACGTCTTTGCAAAGATTTGTGAATGTGCTGTTTTTATTCATTTGCAGTGCAACCCTTAACGCAACACGCATTTGAGCCTGAGTAATAATAATTCATGTCTAATGAAATTTATGATATTCACGTTCCTTGCACAAATTCAACATAAATACCACTGAGGCTTCAAACACAAAACAACAAATATGCACGTACACACATACTATTGCATATGCATTATCAAATATGTTATCTTAAGTTCGAACAAATGATATCATTAAGATTAGATATTGTATTTAAGATATTATTTAAAAAATAAACTATATTTAAATTATTTTTAACTTTGATCTCAATTCATAAATGATATGAATCGATACAATTTTAATTTTTTATAAAATATCTGAAATTTTGTCTAAAAAAAGTCAAATTTTATTATTTTAATAGTTGAAGTTAGTAAAAAAAAAAATTGTTGTGAATGACTAATGTAACTTAAATACCTATTTTAAAAATTAGTGGACAATACATTTACATACAGGACAGTATATTATTCGAAGGTATTTTGACACCACTATCTTTTTTACTACCATTTGACACAATTCTTCATTACTATTCACTTTCTCTTCCTTCTAAAATTATAAAAATTAAATTTTATGAAGACTATTTTACCCAAAAAAATTGTCAAATAGTCGTCAAATGGTGTCAAATAACCTTTTTCCTTGCTCAAAATATCCATTGACAATTAATCTGTATGCGAGATGATTGGGAAAGGAATATACATATATATATATATATATATATATATATATATATATATATATATATATATTGGACAAGAAGATAAGAAAGCAAAAATAAAAAAAATTAATTTTTTTTAATAATAACATTAAGAAGAAGGTGATATACGGGATTTCATGACTTAAGGGGTGCAGGAAGAAAAAGGGGTGCAGAAAGAAATGCTCAAATTTCTGTAGTGAGACAACTTAACAGTGGTACGAGCCCATATGTGAAGTACTCGGTCCAAAAGTTATTGAGTTTGCTTATGTATCAAGAGCTTCTTCTAATACATTGAGCCACACACAATTGGGTTTTGCACCCCATGATTGCAATTTGGATCACGCAATACGAAAATATAATTATTTGAAAAACATTTTCATATTGTACATAGTGTAATACACTCTTAGATTGCATAATTTTAAATATTTTGTAAATTATACAATTCAAAATACGTTATTGAATTTGAGTTGCACAATTTACAATATATTTTTTAATCATACGATTTAAAATATTTTTTATTCATCCACAATTTTAAAAAAAAAATCATACCTATCAAAATGAAAAGAAAGAAGGAATTGAACAATTAAAAGCAATCAAGTAACATGATACTTTGACACATAATACATTTATTATTTTATTTATTCTTCATTCTATGTCTCATTTTCCAACATTTTGTCAATATTGGTTTCAATGGTTTCACAATTACCAACACAACATGATTTGGTTAAAAAGATAACTTTCTAACATTATGATTAAAAAATACAATTCACTTTGTTATGTTCATTCATATATTTTGCATACATATACTTTGTTTATAAACTATATTGAACTTGATGACATATCCAAACAAATTCCCATGGTCTGATCGTTGCTTTTGTTTTGCATCAATAAACATATTTATTGAGTTTTATTTTTCTAAATCTTCTTATTAGATCCTTAAAAATTTGCTGATAAATTGCTCCGTTTATCGATTAAATAATAATACACAAAAAGTATCCTTTTGCTTTCATCTTTAAGCTAAAGTCTACCAAATTGAATATATTATATTACTTTTGTAATCAAAACATATCAACATAACATTATAATTAAAATCTTTAAATTTAAAAATCAAGGTTCTAGACAGAAATATTTACCCAACTTTAGATATTTCAAAAAGTAAAAAAAAAAAAAAAA
>Ga0209589_1010317_pt1 | contig 13660 bp, 6 predicted proteins | sample CowpeawhiteBW_FD_187525 | JGI IMG/M metagenome (GOLD analysis project Ga0209589, IMG submission 187525) | Root nodule microbial communities of legume samples collected from California USA - Cow pea white BW (SPAdes) (version 2) | ecosystem: Host-associated > Plants > Roots > Nodule | place: USA...
TGTTTCTTTTACCATAATTTTTTATTATTTTATAACAAATTAATTAAAATTAACATTGAAGTAGTAAGACAACGGGTATGGGTATGGGTATTAAATTATACCCGTTACCCGGTGGGGATGGGGATGGTACAAAAGTTTGATACCCGTTGGGTTTGGGTATGGGGATGGGGATGAATTTTTTTTATGGGGATGGGTATGGGATAACGAAACCCGTCCCCGCCCCGCCCCGTTGCCATCCCTAGCGCAGGTGCACCCATAGGAAGCCTGTCCCTTGCATTTAATTTTCACCAACATGCATCTTCCCGCATGCAATTATGTTAACTTTCTCAAACCACTGCTACTCCTGTCAAAATCTCCCACTCCAAAAGCAACTAGGTCAATCATAAATTGAATCAGTTTATTTAAATTTAAAATAAATGTATATTACTCGTTTATTAAAAGACATTAAACCATACAGATATCAAAAGCTTGTATTTTGGTAATATATAAACAAAGTGAAAAGTGAAGTCGTCGTATGTGAGGATTACTTCACTTTTTGACAATAAACAGAAACCGGTCTTCTCCATCACGATTTTACTTTTGAACAAAAAAAAAACCGACAGGGTGGAGGACGACTTCACCTATAATGTCGTCCTCCACCCTGACAAGTTAACCCTATTTTGCAAAAAAAAATTCAACGGACCTATTTTTACAAATTTAAATTCAAATGAACCCCAAAATACAAAAATGCCTATAATATTTGATCATAGTAAATTTTTGTCTTGGACTTAGATTGAATTTCAATGACATCTCATTTGAGCCTCATTAATTTTATGTGTGATTCTTTGTTTTTTCTTTTGTTTACCTTCTTCCTGTTTCAATTGTGGATTCTCACTATTTTTGTCATTTGGTAGTGTTAGCATGATTTATTCATCGGCAAGTGCACTAATTGTACAATATCAACTAATAAATATTTATTATTTTCTTATTTTTATAAAGGACTTGTTCAATACACGATAATATTTGTAACAGATAACTAATTTAGACAAAGAATGGTGTCATAATTTGTACTGATGTTTAAGTAATTAAAACTATGAAAAAAAACACTTTTGAAAGTTTATTAAACACTTAGGATGTGAAAAAATTAGAAATGATATGAAAGATGAATAATGGAAGAAGATAAATATCCAAGGAGGATAAAAGTGATGTTACTAAAATCCCTAACAACCACCCAAACTCTCCAAAATGTGTTTTTTGAAGAAAGAAGAAGACTGAAAGAAAAATTGAACGATGGTGAACAGGTAAATGTGAAAGACGCTCTTCTTTATGAGTGTGAGAGAGTCTCATTTGAGGGAGGGAGCACGAGAGTGTCATGAGCAGGAGAGAATGTAAACATATTTTGGGTTTTAATTTTTAATAATTAATTGTTTTTAGATCTGTATGTAAAATCAGCAAGTAAAACTTTTTATTTACCTACTAATTTTTTATCATTACCTACGAATAATATCTTTCACAAAATCCCCCGACCTAACATGCCAAAATTACATACGAATGTTACATATGAAAAATCGATAAGAAATTTATTTCTCATTACCTACGGACAAATCCGTATGTAACTAGATTTTCCAGATTCGTAATGTAACAACTTAGTTATATAGGATCAAAATCCGTATGTAATTATTTGTATGTAATTCGCATTTTTCTTGTACCAAAAACCACCAAAAGCTCCTTCTCTCTCGAAGAAGCAAGGGGAAATAACCTAAAATTGGCACATCAACAAAAACACCACCAAACACAATCCTTCTCATGTTGGGTATAGGTCCATAAAGGTAAGGGTTGAAGACTTGACCTAGTGGCGCTCAACGTTGGTTGCCACTAGGAGTTGGTGCTTAGCCTTATATAAATGGTGCTCAACCACAATGTAGAATTTCTAGCTTTGACCTTCTACACTTCCTTGAATTCCAATCTTATTTCACCTAACCTAAGTACTTCCTGTTCAATTATTAAACAAAAGATAATAGGGATTAATGGAATAATTAAATTAGAGTAACCAAATATCTAGCTACTTACAAAATAATATCAAAGTGAGGACTAATGTAAAATGACTAATAAAAATGGTGAAAATTAACATTATCAAATAGATGCTTTGTAGTGAGTTTACTAAGAGCTATTTCACAATAAACTGACGTAGTGAGCATGGATTTAATCCTCATGACTTTTGTAAAGTATGAGGCTAAGAAATTCACTAGTTTGAATGATTTTGGATTCTAACAGTTGAAGATTCACGCTATTTTGGTTCCACAAGGCCTCCTTGAAGCTTTGGAAGGTAATATAAGCTTGATGTAAGTATGACAGAAAAAGACAATAAAATGTTGTTGGAAAAAGTTCACAAAGTGGTTGTTCTTAGCCTCAATAACAAGGTGTTAAGACAAGTCTCGAAGAAAAAGACTACAACAATTAGTGACAAGGTTTAAGAGCTTATGCATCGCAAAGTCTCTGGTTAGTTTTCTATATATGAAGATACTATTGAATAGATACAAGATGAATACTGAAAATATAAAGTTGGATAGCATTAGCAAACCGATTCAATTGATGGGGTTTGTATCCATAGGGCTTAAGCCCTTAAAGTCCGAACATCACACGATATCAAGTTTTAAGAGAGTTATCGAGTTGTATGACCTATTGGCAAGTGCACCAAGTTAGTAGTAATATAGCTGAATGGGGGTTATTGTATTAACGTGTATTTAGCAATTATATTGGTAGTTAGTTTTTGGGATTTTGTATTTAGAAATTGTTTACTTGTGAGACTATACCGCTCTCTTTCTAGTAGGTTTTTCTAGAGCGTATCTTATAAATTTATTTTTACGTCGTCTCTTAAAACTGACTAGTGGAATATCAGTTTTATATCTTTACCAGAGACTAGGGACCTCTCAACAAGTTTTTGAATACTTAAGTCTATCACAGACCATTCATTGAATAATTCAACCCATTATGGACGGTTCATCAGAAACCTAATATGTATTATCCATAGATTAATAACAATTGTGTAATATAATTGATATTTACAAATAATATAATTTATTAATTAATGTTAATCCACAATAATAATAATAATAATAAAATAGAGAATAATAATTTTATATAATATAACTATATAAAATATAACATTACAAACATAGAATATGGTAATTTGGTACAATTCAAAATTTAGTAGCTAAAATAATCCGACCAACTTTACTCAAGAGATTGTATAAATTGTATTAATGATGAATTCAATATCAATCCTTGTCAATTTGTCTTTTAGTATCATGCTAAAAAGCTAAGTCTCCTTTGATCTAGGAACTGCAACAAAGAAGAACAATTTGTGTTTACTTTTACTAACCTTTAACCTACATGCTTTCACGAATAAGTTCAGAAGATTGGAGATGAGTTTCACTTGAGAGCTCTCAACAATAGCAAAAAGGAGAACATTATTAGAAGTAATAAACATGAGATATGAAAATGATCATTTTTGCGTGGTTTTGATGGTTAACTAACCCCTGACAAAGCTTAACCAATTCATTAATTGCAAGAGATAGGGTGGGCAAAAAATTTAAATTTCCATATCTAATTCATAATTATTCAAATCCATATTACTATAAATATATTTTAATGACCCAAATTTATATTTTTAGATTTTAAATTCAATCTACCTAGTTGAATTTTTATTGAATAATTTTTTTAATTTTGTAAATCCAAAATCAAAGTCTCAATTAGTTAAGTTATGAAATTTTAGGTCCAGTTAGATTTAGAACTAGTCTAAGCCCAGCTCCTACATAATCGAAGAGGATTGGATTGAATAAATTATTTTTGTTCTCACGGTAGAATCTGCTCATTTATTTTCATTTGGAGTTCAAGAAGTAAAATTCTTGAAATACTTAAACATTTTCGACACTTACCGTTTTCATTAAATATTTAAAAAATATTTAATAGAAATGTTAATTTTAATAAGAATATCACTGTAAGATTTATAAAAAAATAAATTGAGTGTCAATTTAAAGAGGGACAATATTATTTTATCTTTACAAAATTTGAAACTAAAAGAAATATAGGGACTAAATTCAATCATTTTGACACGTGACACAACTGTGAAGTGATAAGATAAAAAATTTAAAAAATTTAAAAAAAATTCAAAAATTAACACGTGATGTTGACTTTAATACCATTTGGTCAACCTAATGGTAAATACTAAATTGAATCGTTTGTAAGGAAATGAGAACCAAATTAAAAAAAAAAAACTTGAGGACCAAATTAATATTACTCGACAAATAGAAGAAAAAAAAAATAATCTAACCCAATTATAACTATATGTAAAAACCCTTATCAATTGATTCAAGGAAAGTTTACAGGATAATTTAATTTTCACCTATAAAAAGTGGAAAGTCTATTTCTAAAGAAAAAGTCACTGCCAAGGAGTTATTAAAAATGTCTTTTCAAATTTGATTTTTCTTTGAATCACTTACAACAAGCTTTCAAGAAACAAAAAGTAATAATCTTTTAGATACAAGAAAGAATATGACAATCAACTGTTAATAACTGATTTTCCTCTACAACTATTATTCATATATTTTGGAGTATCTGAATGCTTCAAAATAATTTTAGTTTGCACAATGTTTCTTTGAATATTTCACATTATTAGGATTAAAGTTGATACCGCTTTACTTAGATCCTTGTTTTTGTGTATTATGTTAACTTCAGAATTCTAAAATTCTTTAATATTGATGGTCATTATGATAAAACACAAAAAATTGTAAACGTTCTTCTTGTTAGTGTTTGGCATTTTCAGAGATTTTAGTGGGACTTTATTGGTGTCTTTACTTTTGGGATTTTATTTGATATGTACTGTTATCATGATTGTTATTCAGATTAAGCTTCTTTTACACGGTCAAAACTTTTTGATTGGGATGAGGCTCACAAAATGTGGTTCAAGTTTTTGATATGCTAAATCAATGTTCCCTTGGAGCATTAGAAGCACATGGAATAAATTTGATCTTTAAGTGGGTTCTTCATAGACACGATTGATTTTTTATTTTTTTTTTGGAGTATTTGTTTGCTTAATTTGGTGGTATGGATTTTCCTTAGTCCAATCATGTTTGTATTTTTTTTTCTTTTCTTTTTAATAAAGTTACATATGGTAGATGATTGAACAATTTAGTTAGATATTAATGTGATTTTATCACAAATTATGTTTTTTAGGACAACAATCTCGGTATATTGGTTTACCCGCGGACTCCTAAGAAAAAGTTTGGAATATATTGATTATTTTTTAATTCTTGTTGACAACTTTAATTACTTGAAATTTATATCTTTTTCTTGTTTTAGTTATATATATTTGCTATGAAATTTCTAACACTTAAAAATTAAAAATTATAATATTGTAAATATTATTTATTTAAAAAATAGATTTATGAAATTTATAGTTTTACTAATTTAATTAAATAAAAAAAATTATTAAATTTCTACTATTTAACGTATTATCCTCGATACAAATGGGAAAATAATATTAAATAAATATAATTATTCTCATAAAAAATTTCAGTATATACATAATATAAGTATAATATGCTACGAATTTAATTAAATATAATAATTAACACATATATGAAAATAATAAAAACAATAAATCAAAACGTAGATATTTTATAAATTAACTTTATTTCACAATCAATTACTTACTTTTTATTAATAATACAATGCATTCTCAGGAAGTAGTAAATCGATGTCAAATACTCTTTTGTACTTAAAACTTAAATTATTGTGATCTTATTTACTTGAATGTGAGAAAATCATAGATCTTTGTCTCTGTATGTTTTCTCGAAAGACCCACGATCTTTCGAACACAAGTTATAATTAATAAAAGATTATAAAATACACATTGTATACCATATGGACGGTAAACACGGGGGAACCAGAACCATCTTTGTTACTGTTATTATGTTGCCTTGGTTACGAGTACGAGACACGGTGCACAAGATTCATGCCTAATAATCGATCAAAAGTGTAGTTTTTTGTTGTGGTTTGAAAAATCACAAATATGTTATATGGTAAACATTAGGCTAAGAAAGGTTGTGACATCTCAAACTTACAGGAACATAAACTAAGAGTCTACCAATCTTAACTGCAAGTACAAATTAAAACTTTAGAAAAATAAAACAACAAAAACAGTGAATATGGGTACCTAGCTCCATTGGAGCATCCTTCACATTGCTCCAGTTTAAGATGTAGAAATTATTTCCACCAAAGTCTTGAAATCCTTTGCTGCTTGCCCTTCAGGCCTAACTGCATCTTCCACAATCTTCTTTGCCTTCAGAGCATTTTCCCTAATCTTCTTCCCCTCTTCCTGCACCAAAATTAGATTCAAGCTTTTCACCAGTGCATTTTTTGTGAACACCCTACCTTCTATTATCATCCCACTCTCCCAAATATCTTCTATAACTCTTCCAGCTATATCTTGATCTCCGAAGAATGGCCTACAAATCATAGGAACACCACTTGAAACACACTCCATCACAGAGTTAGCCCCACAGTGAGTCAGGAAAACTCCTATCGAATCGTGTGCCAAAACTTGCGTTTGTGGGGCCCAAGGCACCACTTTCCCACGCATCTTGGTCCTCTCAACAAACCCACTTGGCAAACCACCCATTAGAGCTTCCTTTAGAGACCACAGAAATGGAAACCCACTTTCTTCCAATGCCTCTGCCACCGCTACAAGCTCATCGGGTGGCGGTGCCACCACGGTCCCAAAACAAACATAAACCACCGATCTGGCACTCTTGGTATCCAACCACGACAAGCACCCGCTTGAATCTTTGTCGGATAGTGGCAACAGCGGAGAGGGAAATGGAACAACATAGAGCAAAGACTGCAACTTGGATCTCATGTCCTGAACAAACAATGGTGGATCCAATTCCTCAAAGCAATTCATAACCACTGCCTTAGCTTGAGGTAGCACCTTACCCAATGAAACAAGCGTCCTTGTAAATAAACTCTCTTTCTCTCCAACGACGACCAGATCCTGTGGTATATCTTCAACACGGATCTTAGACAACCCCGGAAGGAAATCCAAGGTTGTCTTTGCAGCATGGTTTGCACAGTGGTGGCGTATGAGGTCAGTGTAAAAATAGAGAGAAAGCGAGCATGAATTTGGAAGCCAAAGTGCAATCCAAGGAACATCGAGTGTCTGAGCCACAAGGAGAGAAGAGGTGACAAAAGCATCGGCAATGATGCATGTGACTCTCTTCTCTGTGTCGGCTTCAGCAAGTTGTATTCCCTTGTGCAAGTTGTGAGGACCAGTTTTGAGAAAAAGATCAATTTTTTCAGTTGGATTATTGCTTAGGACGTGACCCTCTGGGATTCCATCACTGATGGTATAAGGTTTGATGTTATTGGGGATGTGGGATCCTGGGAAAAGGATTGCGTTGGATTTGTGTGTGCCAATGAATGAAAATGAAGAGTGTGGAGCAGCCTGAGCTAGTTTGAGAACAAGGTTTAAAAGAGGCTTAAGGTGGCTGCCAAAAGGAAAGGCAATAATTGCTATGTGTTTGTTTTCCATTGAGTTAGATGAATGGAAACGGTGGAACACAAATGGTGATGGAATTCAGCCCACGGCTTTTTATTATTGTTTAACATTTATGAAGTCATTAAGTAAGTACTGTCTCGAGTTTCGATTTTACATCACTAACTAACTACCAACTTACTTGTTTGCGTCATGGAACAGAGAAAGAAAGAAACGACAAGTTAACTTTAACAAAAATTCCAAAAATGGCAACGTTGCATACTTACCGTTACGTTTGAGATGAAACCAACCACCATTATTACGAGGAAAAGTCTTTAACAAAAATTAATTTTTAGAGTGATGTGGTGTCATTCTTACAAAATCCAAATTCTGCACCTACCTCTCTAAGATTCTCTAAACATTTTTCTATTATTTATTTGTGGATTAATATTTATAGATAATTTAAAATAAATTACATGTAATAACTAAAATTTTATTCCCCAACCAAGACCTATATCAATTATTATTATTATTATTATTCAATATAATAATATCAATTTGAATAGGAGATGGAAAATATGAAGGAGGTAACCACCATTCCAAGAGATGAATTGAAAACATAGATAGAGAGATACTTATGGCGATGTACGTACACTAATTAACCAACAACCATTCTCACATAAATCACGTTTGATTCCTAACTCCACCATACTTCCCATTTCCAACCACAGATTAGATAGAGAAAAAGAAAAACACTTTTTAATTTGGCATAAGTGTTTCCTTAAAACTGTCCACTATTGATACTTTAATTTTATATTAATTTAATGGATAACTTTTTGTAATGCAGAAATTAAATTATTAATAGGTAATTTTTTCATCATTTTGGTTAAAATTTTCAATTTGATCCTATTTTAGGATTTTTTTTCAATTTGATCCTAAATTTTAAAAATATCATTCAATTAAATTTTTTTACTTAACTTCGTTAAAATCGTTAAAAAAATAATGTATACGTGTCACTCTTCCACTGGTGTGGTGCACTGTAGAGTGACGTAATCGTTTATTTACTATAACAGAATGACATGGTGTTTAATTGAAAGAGGAATTAGGTTAACGAAGTAGAGAAAATTGAGATTAGGGTTATGGTTCCCAGAGAAAATTTGGATTGAAAGGCATTCGTATCACTGATGGGGGACGAAGTTTGTGTGCATTAAACTTTCTTCAATCATGTTTATGGAAATATGTAGTATGCATAATCTTCTTTAGCGTTTAATAGATCTCCTAAAATTTCTTGTAATCCTTTTGCAATGTCTCCTGCACATGTTTGTCTGCTCAGATGCGTAGCTTTTCCATATACCTTTTGTAATGAAGAAGTTAAATTATAAATATTAGTACAATATTGTTTGAAATTTGACCTTAATTTGAAAATAGTCTCTAATCGAAATTTGATCACTGTGTTTGATACTTGCACTTTCAAAATTATTGTTTTTGGTCTCTATTTTTGGACGATATTAAAAATAATCTTTCATGACAAACAACATGACACGTGTTATTTAATCTTTTGTATAAAACAAAATACTAGCACCTAACCCACACTTTTAATGATTAAATAAAAAATAAAAAGTTAAAATATTAGCGTCGCCTTAACCCACACTTTCTTTTAATTTAAGTTATAATATCTGATAATTTTAAAATAAATTTATAACATTTTAAAATGGTATAAAATGTTAAATAAACTTTTAAATAAATATATTTATTCTAAACTTTTATAAAACTGTTTTATAATTTTACATTTGAAGTTATAAAGTTTTTTTTTATTTTTAATTTAAAGTAAAATAAGTATATTAATCACTATTAAGAAAACTCATATTTTCTGCCAATTTTGTTTGAATTTTTTCGTAGGAAATATTTACAAATTTTGTTATGAAAAAAGTTTGTAAGAAATGGTTACCAATTTTTTAGCAAAAGATTTTGTACAAGACACTTTTCGCAAAAGAAAAAGTTGTAGGAAATACTTGCGAATTTTAAAATTTTATAGGAAATAATTGTCCAAGAAGAAAATATTTGTCAATTGAAATTCTTAAAAAAAATGAGAAAAAAAATTCTTGCTAAAATATTTTAACAAATTTGCTAGAAAAATTTCATGTAATATGTAAAATTCTAGACGTTAATGAAGAATAAAATAATACATTCATTTTTTTAAAGTGATTAAAGGGAAACTACCGTGAAAGTGAAAACAAGACAAATTCAACTCCCTTATATATTTCAAAGCAGATACTAATGAAATAACTGTTCAATTAGAGGAGTCTTTTTTAAAGTTTAAGGAAGTACATGTGATGGGTTTGTAATTCTTTGTAATGTGATTAGAAAAACATCCTCAAATATGAGAATATTCAATGAGTGGAAGAGATGAAATTAAAGGAGCTTATCTAAAATGAGACCCATATAAAATATAATTTCAAAACTATATATTTTTTGAATGTATTATTTTAGCTTCTCAACAAATATATATATATATATATATATATATATATATATATATATATATATATATATATATATATATTTATTTATTTATATTTCACTTTTTACTTATAATTTCATTCATATATGTTAAACTCTTATGGCTAATTAATATTTATTAAAAATGCTTAATTATTTTGTTGTATTCAATTTTTGTATAGTTGTAATGATTTTTTTTTTTGTAAATATGATTAAATAATTAAGGGTTAAATATGTTTTTGGTTACTTAACTTTTAGTGAAATTGGAATTAGTCTCCCTTTAAATTTTACTCTAATTTAGTTTCCTAACTTTAGAAATATGTAGATTTAGTCATTTTAATCAAATTTTGTGAAGTTTATCAGACGTTTCAAACGTATTTCATAATAGCATTTGAGTTATTTACACAATTTGACGCATTTTTGTTTCAATGTTAGCTGAGAAACATGTTTGAAACATCAAATAAACTTCACAAAATTTTGTTAACAAAAGTAAATCCACGCATTTTTAAATATAGAGGACTAAATTTGTCTAAAGTTTCAAAGAAGAATTAATTCCAATTTTCACTGAAAATTAAAGGATAAAAAACATTTGAAATTCGTATGTAATGTATAAAATACATAGATAATTGGATATTACCTACAAATTACATATAGAAAAAAAATATCTTTCTATAAGCCAGGTGTAGGTAAATTTACTTACGAAAAAAAAATTATAGGTAATATTACATACGAAATAATGCATAAATAATGAAATTCATAGAAAATTACATACAAATTATTTCATACGCAATGGTAGATAAATTGCATACAAAATAATTCATAAATAAGTTACATATGGAATAATAATGATTTGTATATAATTTTGGATGAATTCATACGTATAAATTACATACAGAATGCTTTATAGTAATACAAAGTGAATTACATATGGATTATTTTGTATGTAAATCTACGTGTAATGTATTTTTCAAATTAAAAAGTATATTTTGTTTTATTTCCATTTTTTCTTTATATTGATTATTATTTGTAAGTTCCATACATAATAATAATAATAATAATTTGTATGTAATTTTGGATGAATACATACATGTAAATTACATATGGAATGATTTATAGGTAATGTTGTGTGAGTTACATACAGAATAATTCGTAAATAATACTTTGTGAGTTACATGTGGATTGTTTTGTATGTAAATCTATGTGTAATGTATATTTCAAATTAAAAAGTATATTTTTTTGTTTCCATTATTTCTTTATATTCATTGTCATTTGCAATGAAATTATTTTAAACAAAATAAAATTTTATCAACACATCATAGACACTAAATTTGATACCAAATTTCACTGAATCCAAATTCAAGTTATCAACAACATAAAATCCACATCAAAAAGTAAAAAAATCTAATCTAAAACAAACAAGTACCAATCTCATAATCCAAATTGAATCTTTAAAAAGATATAATTTAAATCAAGTTCTAACAAAACATAATCTAAAAGTGCTAACATAATATAGAATTGCAAAATTCTAAATACCTAATATCTAGAGTAGTAATGTCAATGGGTGTTGGTCTTGGTCTTGGTGACTTTGTTCTTGGTTATTTTGTTGTGGTTGCTCCTGGTCTTGTTGAGGTTGGCGTTGCTCAGATTAATGTTGTTGCTCTTTTTGTTGTTGTTGTAATGTGGTTTGTGCATTTGGTAGAAGGAAAGGGAGGACAATAGTAACAAATGATTGTAATTTTCATTGTTGTTGTAGTTGTTGACTTAACCTCTCATTCTCCTCTCTATAATTCAAAACTTGTTGCTTTAGTTGGACAATCTCTTGTGAATCATAAGAGTGATTTGAACATCCATGATATGTGAGTTTCTCCCCATGTTTAGTATGAGTGACCTCTCTAATCCTATAGATCCAACCTTTATTCTTTTCACATATAGCAAGAATCCAATCATTAGTCCTTATTCTCTCTTCTTATGTAGGGCATATAGGGGATGATTCAGATTGTCCAACAGAGAATGGAGCCTTTGATATATGCTCTTAAATTCCTCCTATTATTCAAAAATATAAATGATATCATATATATAATACACAATATAATAAAATAAATAACATTAAAAAAATTAGACTTACATGAGTTTTTCTATATCTTCATCCACAAATTTACCACTAGTCGTTCGTATATGAATTTGCTTAAAAACTTCATCAATATGTCCTGGACGACTCAATTCCTTCTCCTATAAACAACATGTGTTACAAAGAAATGATATACTTACCATGCGAATTGCATGCTTATATACTAATGGATTCACCTGTGTGTAAAATACCACCTATTTAAGATGTTTAGTTTTATTAGGCTTGTAAGCATTTTGCATGATATGAAAGAGAATTCCAAATCGTTAGTATTGAGTTCCAATTATCATTAAACATCTACTCTATTTTTTTTTTCGTTTTTTGGGCTATCATAAACATCTCAAATAGCCTTTGTGAGGCTTTTTGAGTGCAAATTCTTTTTTATGATTTCTTCATCTTCAAGTCTTCAACTAACCTTACTCTATGTAAATACATTTGCAAAGACAATTTCAAAATACAACAACAATGCAACAATTGCATGCTAGAGTATTAAATATGAGAAAATTTACTTTAAAATGTTGGAAAAATCTCTTCCTTGTCATCAATTAGTGACCTCACGTAGGCTATGACTTAGTATATTGTTTCCTAATGGTCATTATGATAACATTTGATGCAATCCTACATTGATGAAACATTAACAAAAGAAATTTATGAAAAAAAAATTAGTACACAATAAATTCAACGAATAATGCAAATGACTTCTTATATTAATTGTTACCCATAACTATAAGGTGAAATCATAGGAAGATCAACTCGAATCATAGTGATGAGGTTAAAAAGGAATGAATGTAAAATGTGTAAGATTAATAAGTCTCATTTTTGGTGGAATTTTTCTAGATCACTTAAATCTTTGGTTTAATTAATCGTAAGGTACCCAGTTTGGTACTAGTGTGTCAAATTGGTACCCGCTTTTAAAAAAGTGTCAATTGCATCCCAACTTTTGAAAATTGCTTCAATTAGGTCCCTTTCAGACAGAGTTGACTAACGCCATTAGTCAACGTGCCACGTGTCAATTTGTGGTTTTTTTGATTTTTTTTAAAAAAAAAATTAATTTTTTTTAATTTTTAAATTTTTTTTAAATATTTAAAAAAAAAATTAAAATGCCACGTGTCAAGTCTCTGTGTGTGACACGTGGCATTGTCAGTGCCACGTGACATTGTAATGCCACGTGTCAGTGTCACTATTAGATGTCATTGTGTTGATTTCGATTTAGTCCCCACATATGTCTTTTTGTTTCAATTTAGTACCTAAGTATGTGTATCTGATTCAATTTTGTCCCAATTTTTTTTTAATAATTAAAATATTTTTGTAATCCATTTTTTATAAGATTAAAAATAATTAAGTATAAATATTTTTACAAAATTAAGTACTAATATTTATAATGTTTCTCTCAATTTCAGACCAAATTTATTATTTGTATGAATGTTATGCTATTTTTTTTTATTAAAAATGACTTAATAAAATGACTTTTACCACTAAATTTTAATATAAATATCAAATACTTAATTTTTTTAAAACTTTTA
>Ga0209589_1010322_pt1 | contig 13650 bp, 9 predicted proteins | sample CowpeawhiteBW_FD_187525 | JGI IMG/M metagenome (GOLD analysis project Ga0209589, IMG submission 187525) | Root nodule microbial communities of legume samples collected from California USA - Cow pea white BW (SPAdes) (version 2) | ecosystem: Host-associated > Plants > Roots > Nodule | place: USA...
ATATATATATATATATATATATATATATATATATATATATATATATATATATATATATATATATATATATATATATGAAAAGATTTAAAATAAAATAACACAAAGAAAATAAATTAAAAGAAACAATTTGTTACTCTTCTTTATAAATAGCATTAATATAAATATTTTTATACAAAAAATAATAAATATAAAAATAATGTTAGAGGCACGGTTTAAGGTATAATTAATAATTTTTTATTTTATTATTTTTACATTAAAAACTGAAATAATTAATTTTATTAATTAAAATAATATAAATTTATATAACAGATTTTATAAAGATAAAGTGTTATTTAGAACTTCTAAACAATATCCTCTGACACACTACGAACACTTTGAAATTTATAAGACTTCTACTAAAATGCAAGAAAAATATTTCTTTGACACTTAAAGAGTCTTTATGAGTAGAAGCTTGAAATGTTTGAAAATTACAGTATTTAACTTTTGCAAAAAAAAAATCTTTTTTAAATTTGTAATCTTTTTCAAATTCTTCTAAAAATATTGCAATTTCATGTGAAAAATTTCTCCCTTTCTTCATAATATCTTTTTTCATTCCTTCAAATTAATTTTTTTTTTAATTATATTTTAGTTTTTAACAATTAAAATATAGTTATTTTATTATCTTTTATTTTTTTATAGGTGTGCATCAAATAAATTATTAATTAGAAATGTATATCACTTATGGGCATTTTTGTTCTTTAAATAAAGTAAAATTGTATTTATGATGATGAGTGGAAGATTCATTTAATATTACAATTAATTATCCACTCTTGTAAAATTCAAGATATATTAATTATTCTTAACCAATGTCCTCAGTACACTAGATAGCAAAACCCTAAATATAAATAGTAATGTTATTATATTTATTTGTACGAGAAGTAATAAATATTAACGTTATAATTAATAGATACTAAAGGTTATTATGCTTTGGGTCTATATAAAATTGTTGGTGCGAAATTGGAAAATGATAATTGTATTAAATTTTAATTGCAAAGTGTTGTGGTGTGTTGCAAGTGGATTTTAATTATATTTTTTTATTAAAAAATGAATTTTAATTATATTAATATTTAATAATTAATTTAATTAGGTAAGAGATGGTTATGTGACTGACAACACATATAACAATATAAAATTTTAATTATTCACCAGGTAGTACAACAAAAAATTTGAAAAAAAACAACAATTTACACGAATTTACAAATTTTGTTTGACAATTTTATCAATCCAACTATATTACGATTATGTATGAGATCTAATATGTAAAATAAATATTATATAAAATCCTTACCATTTTATGATTTAAATCTCAATTTTGCCTATTTCTCACAAGTACTATCACAAAATTATTGAAAAAGTTAACAGTGTGATGAATTTTACTGCACAATATGTATGTAATAGTTAAATTTCACAACTAATTAATGGTATTGTGAGATTATTGAAATATATATAATGATCATTAAATCTACCTTAAATGTAATTACTTGTGCTAGCTACACATTGAAGAAATCAAATCCCTTGTCTCCTTTTATATTATTTAATTTCTCTCTCTTGTTTTTCATAAAGGGTTGAGGTTTTAGTGCACAAAAAGTGTCACTTAGAGGAATAAAACATGGTTTGTCCTCTTATCTTATTGTTCTCCATGCCACATTCATCTTTTGCCAATCAATTGCAAGTTTTTAATGAAAATTTTTGCTCTATCCTTACCCAAAGGGCAAGAGGTTGAAAAGGTTAAAATCTTTGCATGGTTAAAGTGGATTCTCTCAAAGCATATTCTCTTCTTCACAATTACCTATATTACCTGCCTATAATTTAAAGGTAACTTACTTGACTCCACTGTCAATTTTTATTCCCATTCACACCGTTTGGTAACCGAGAAAGTTTATGTAATGTGACCTTAAACATAAAGGAACCAATGATTATCCTAAAGTTTGTGAAGGTCATGATTTAGGTTGAATAACAAAAGTATAAGATCAATTCAAAAAGCTCCTTCAATTCTAGTTTGGGTCAAGTTCAGAAGAACCAATAGTAGAAAATGAAAATTGATAGGGAAATCAAAATGGTTGCTTTGTTGAAAAAGGTGAAAAAGAATGTTATCAAAAGTAGTTGACAAGAGTAATTTAAAGAAAAGCAAATTGTAGTTTTAAATTACTAAGAACATTGACAAAAGATGGTGAAAGTGGGAAAAAGTGAAAAGAAAAGGAGAAAAAGTCAAGAATACCTAAACTCTTCTTGTTTATGCGACTTAACAATAAAGACAAGAATTTAATATGGTATTTGTTTGATCCAAACAACTTAGAGTTTCATAATAAATATAAATGAATGAGAAGAAAAATATTTTAAGAAAAACCTTAAACATTTTTAAAAAAATTCATGATAGGCACGAAACCTTCGCATGTATAAATTTATTCAAAGAAAACAAAACTAGAAAATATGAGGGTACCAAATCAAACCCATATAACATGTTAAAAAAGAATCTCTAAAAAATGAAACAAGTTTGAAACAAATATAAAAATTGATACTTTATTACGAAAAAAAATCAAGATAAATTTCAGATGTCAGAAAAATATTATTTATACTTTATTATATTTTCTAAACTTAAGAGAGTCAATTTATCTTCATAATGATTACCTTATTTGCAATATGAGTGCAATTAAATTTCATATCATTATAAAACTCATACATTTTCTTCATTGCTAAAATATTAGGCTAAAGATAATGTAATGATCTCTTATATAGTTTTGGTGAGAAATCATCGTTCCAATTTAACTGTTTTACTTTTATAAGATATAGGTGTAGATACTCCTATGATTGATCTATAAATCACTAGAGCTCAATACAATAATTAGGTCTCAATGTTGAATTTCAATCATGGCCACGATCGAGTATCATATAGGGAGGAACTATAGATTTTGCAGTGGCAGTGCTTGTCTCTATATAATCAAATTTATGTTCTTTTTACTCGAAAGAAAAGAATACTATTGGCCTTACTAATAGGATGTAAAACTAACCACACAAGTATTATAAACTAAAAATTATTGATAATTAAAATAATTTCTAAATGGGTCACTATAATGAATTAGTTTCTAAATTAGTCACTATCATTAATTATCAAAATTTTGACTACTAAAAGAATTGGTTCCTGTAAGACTCACTTTATTTTCTGCCCTTATTTTTAAAGGTACACCCTAATCAGTTGGGCCTAAAGGTTGGCCCATAGGGTGTCAAGACCCTTAAAGCAGCCAAGGTCCTTCATTTTGCACTCACTTGCCAAAATCAGTGTTCTCACTCTTACCTTTCCTCTCCACAGAAACTCTGCTAGGGCTCTGTACCACCATGGTCAAGCTAGTTGGAACTCATTCCTTCTTCACGTAAGTTATCCCCATCTCGTACTTTCTTTTTTTTTCTAGCATTGTTGTCTTGGTTCCAGCAAGGGTCCCTCTTGGTAACCTTGTTTTCCTCTGTTCTACCATTTTTTTCCCGTAGTAAGTTGTTCCTAAAGTTGTGGTGCTCACTGTTTGGGTATCCAAGTCTTTTGGCTAGCTCTTTCTAGGTAAGGGAAGCTAGGGTTTATGTTTTTAAATTATTTTGCCGATTTTTTGTTTGTTCTATGGTTGTGATGCTTGAATGAGGTTGTTGGTCGAATAAAAATGTATGGTGTGCAAGTATGTTTGATTGATGGGCGCTACTCTTTTTCTACACTACACACTTTTCGTAAAATGAAGATTTCTACTACGTTAACCGTTGGCTCGAGCTGAAATTTTAACAGCTGATCCTTAACACATAATTCTTGACTTTGACCGATCGGATCTTTAATCAGAGCTCTGTAGTGAGAGCAGTTTTTATCGCAAGGTCACTAAATTTGTGTTGTTGACAACACTGCACACTTTTCGTAAAATGAAATTTACTACTTCGTTAACCGTTCGATCGAGTTGATATTTTAACACCTGATCTTTAACACATAGCTTTTGACTTTGACCAGTTCGATCTTGAATCAGAGCTCTGTAGTGAGAGCCATTTTTATCGCAATATCGATGTAGTTTGGTTGTTTCTCTGATCTTGAATGGTTATTACTGGCTTGAATCTAATTATTATATTAAAAGCATGTGATAAATGATTATGCATGAGTGATGTGATTCATGGATTGTGGATGATGGGTTTGGTATGAACTTGGCATGTGATTTAAATGAGATGGTTGGTATCAAGGAGACATGGTATTGATATGAAATACAAATATATATTCACTGTTTGGGAAGGATGAGTTGGTATGGATTCAACATTTGGTTATGAATGAGAATGGGTTGTAAAGGTTGGCATGAGATATTGTGTATGGTAAACATTACTTGATTGATTGAACATGATTGGTCTGTGGTCAGTGCGTAATTCCTTGAAATCTCTAGGTGGGATTTCAGGGTCGTGCTTCAATGGTCGGGACGTAATTCCATGGCCCCTGTTTGTGGGTGTCCATGGTGGTGCCCCATCTATATAACTTGGTAAGGATTCAAGGTAAGGATTGCATCTTGACACTCTAAGGAGTCAGTTAGTCTCACTTAGAGCAGACTGACTCCTGTGGTGAGAGTAGCAGAAGGCCTGAAATTCATTAAGGGCTAACCTTGTGTGTGAGGGAAATGATTCATTGTAACACTTGTAACACTTGTAACACATAGCTCGGGGGTGAGCAGAGGTATCCACCACAAGTGCGAGCATCCGCTGAATCCGACCAGATTATATGTATCCGGATGAGTCGAGTCGAGTCTTAGTGTATTGATTGGGAGGTCATAACATGCTTGGATGATGTATGTATATTGGACTGTGAAAGTATATCTGATTGCATGATAAAATCTTTTTGGCTCTAGCTTACCCTTTTGCTTATTTGATTGCCTTGTATGTTGTTCTTCTACCGTTGCGATGATCATCAATTTATTGATGGGAGCAGATGCGAGAGGTACTCGAGGTCAACAGAGAAGGGATGGTTCCGCTGCACAGTCTACTCGTGCTGGACTTCATGTCTCTTTGGGCTTTTCTTTAGGGCGAAGGCCCGTGTATTATATTGCCCCTAAGACTTTATTTCGAATATTGGCTATCTCTTACTCCTTTTGGGATGTAGGCATTGTAGTGAGCTTTAGTATTTCCTTTTAAGTACCTTGGATAACTGTAAGGAGTGACTTTATACTCCACAACTGGGCTCTTTATATTATCCGGTGTAAGATTTCATTTAATTATGTTATTATTTAAATGGGATGTTACAGTTCCTATAGCAACTAATTATTTTTATTATTAAAATTTATCATTATTTAGAGATTTTTTTGTATTGTATAGTTCCATTTGCAAGAACTATACACAATTTTAAGTTGATTTAGGTCAAAAATATATCCTTACCTAGCCAATAGTGATAGACATCAATTGTAGTACTTTCATTGTTGAAGACAATGTATAAGAAACATTGTTGACTAAAACATATTAATCTTAGACCGAAAACATAGTTTGTTGTTCAAAAAAGTTGTATTATATTCTCAAAATATGAGAATCAAGTTCTTGCTAATTTGAATATAAGGTTTAACTACTAGTAAAAACTAACATGGAAATTAAATAAACAATGTTAAGATTTATACTCAAAGACAATAATATTTGACTTGTATTGTTATGTACAAGAGAGTTGTACAAATTTACATGTAATTACAATAAATATACATTGTATGGTTAAATCAGTTAATTAGCAGCCCTCTGATGCGTAAAGTTTTCTGCATCCACTTGGGAATATGTGTGCTTTTATATTTACAGTACAATTTACAAAGGAAACTGAGTGAAGTTGGCACAAGAATGACAAGATCATAATCCTTCTGCAATTTTTATGGTTGACATAAGGCAAAAGGTTTTGGCAGTGTGGCAAATTGTTCAAACTAGTCAAATGGGTTTCCTCTTGCATTGGAAAGAGAAATTGAACTTTTGCAGGTCGTAAATGTTCTATTTGAATGTTGAAGTGGGTCTACAGATCCAAAAGAAGTTATATCACCATTGAAGCTCTCAGCTCTTTGAGGTCTACAAAATATCAATTATAACTACAATAGTGTTAACATTTTCAATTGTCAAATCTCAAATAATGAACATATTTTTTCCTCTTTCTAATGAATGAAATGACATGTTTTATATCTAATAAAGAAAATTAATCTTCATAATATTCTTCATAGCTTATAATCAAGTGACTATGATATAAGTAATCCAAAATAATACAATGAGTAGGACTTACCTAGGAGGTTTCTGTTGATTATCAACTTGATCAAAGTACACACCTTAGAAGAGTGAACAAAAGAATCATGACAATAGATGAAGAAAAAAATGGTGAAAGGAAATGAAAGGCAACAAGCGCAATATGTACCCATAACTGGGGATGTATAACTTGGAGACTGAGACACCAAAGACCCCATGCTTGCAGTATGCATCAATGCTGTTCTAGGAGATGATAGAGCTTGTGGTGCACCACGCACAGAAGTGATAGAAGGAAGCTATATATAGACAAATACCACAAATCTTGGAGGGTTATAACAATATTTTGGCTTCATTCATTTAAAGATAGAATTATCCATAAACATTTCAGCATGACAAGCATTATTTGCTCAATCAATTGAAGGTTCTATAATGTAAATTTAGTCAGAAATTAAACCAAAAGCTAAACATTTTTCACAGTGTGTTCATGTTTACTCAAACAATCGATAGTAATATCTATAATTATTGGCCTATACGGCATTGAGTTGCTATAAAGATAAATATGATTTTAGTTTTTAAACTTTGATGCAAAATTGAAATTCATTCATTTATTATTGTTTTTTGTTTTTTGTTTGTTGTTCTCAGGCTGACATATGTTGTTTACACCCTTTAACACGTTCTAACTCAAATGTTAGTCTAGAAAATTATTTAAAAGTTAAAAAAGAAAAGTTTAACATTGTTGGATTAAGAGGACTATATTCATTCATTTTAAAAGTTTTGAGATCAAAATGTATTTAAATTTGAGACAAAACAAATTTTAATTTCACATCTAAGTTTAAGTTTAAGAACTAAAAACATATCTAATCCATACAATTAATACCTTTTTATACCCTAGGCCTAAAAGTAAACCTTTCTTATTGAGTTTCAACTTGTTGACAACTAAAGTGATTGTTATATATTAATGGATCTCCATGTCCATAAGTGTAGATGAACAAAATGCAAGACAGAAACAAAATGCTCCTAAATGGTGAATCTCGAATTATTCTTCCTCAAAAGGATATATTAAGATGAGATATGTTTTGAGTTTCAGTTGGAGTTGTATATATTTAAGTGCCTCCTAGTTACATAAAAGTTGTTCTCTTTTTCCAACTTGTGAGTTAGTTCTCACTCAGAAGTTTCAGGTTTGATTTTATAGACAAGCTAAAATAACTAAGAATGCTATAACAGTTTAGCTTGAAAATTCTGACAAAACCTACTATATTATATCAGTTTAATGTTGTACATACCGATGAGACATGGGTTAAATTTCTTGAATCAGTTAAATCAAAGGGGTTCATAGACATTGGTGAATTTGAAATCGCTGAGGGAGGCTGTAAATAAAACACCATATCAATAAATCAATCAATCAATCACCAATGAGTATCTAAACCAAAGAGATGAGATAAAGTTAATGATGAGTTGCATAGAATGGTACCACAGCATTATGATAATATTGCATGCCATATCCCATGCCAGAAGGTTGAACATTTTGCCAATTTGGAAGGGGTGCTTGCCCAGATAAATAGCTTGGTGTAAAAAGGTTCTGCAGAGAAATTATTTATGAATCTTTTTTTTTTTTTTTTGTCTTAAAAACAAAGAAACTTAGCACCAATGGCTACATGTTTTACCTCTGGAATTTCATGTCTTCCACTAGCCTTATTTTCCACTTTACTAGGATCAGATTTGGTTTCTTGAGTGGGATTTGAGGTAGTTTGAGAAGGTTGTTCAGTAAAAGACCAGGAAGGATCTTTTTCACTTGGAGTTACTGATGGCTGTGTGTAATCAAAGTAAAGAACAAGATGAGTAATACATAACTAAAGTCTATCAGATACCATGACAATGTTGACATGCTTCTTCTTCTAAACATTTCAGCAAATTACACAAGAAAGTTCAATTGATAATGTTGCTTTCGATTATAGGGTGTTAAGAAGTGAATTTTAAGTCTAATTTAATTCCATAAAACCAGTTTGTAAGATAAGGTTTGTACCCACTTATATATCATATAAACTCGCCTTATCTCTAGTAACATAGGATGAAAGAAAGGTATGTGCTAGATTCGAGTACCTCCCTCGTTACCAAAGAAATTTGACAGTAATGTTGAGATTTTAGTACTTCATATCAAGAAGGCATAGTGCATGTCTCACCTTATTATTTGAAGCTACATCTATGACTGATGAATTTGATGGTTGTGTAGTTGAACTAAAACCTACCGATACAGATGGAAGATACTGCACACTTGATGGATTATGAGCATGACAAACTTCAGTATGTGGAGGAGCTTCATTAGAAGGTTGTGCTGGTTCAGTGGCTGGGGTTGATGTGCATGGCCAAACACTAGTATTGTTGGATGATGCAGTTGTTTTCCCTGCTGAAGTAGGTGGAAAGTCCCAAGTAATAGCATTTTGTACTGTTGTAGTTGTTGGATCATTATTAACACTACTTGGAACTTGTGGCATGCCACCATTCATTGGAGTCACAGGACCTGACAATTCAGAAAGTAAAAGGTCTATAGGATTTTTTGTTGATGGTGCCTTTTCTGTAGAAGGATAAGAGGTTCTTGTGTTTGGTGGAGTTTTAGGAACATTGTCCTCTGTTGAAGCTTCAAATATGGCCCAGTTATTTTCATTTGGTTGTGCTATAGGTGGTGGTGGTGTTTCTGGATTATTATTTTTTTGCTCAGATGGTTTTTTCTCAACAGAAACCTTGCCACCAGGAGGTTTGATCTATCAAATTCAAATTTGTCAAAGATTCAGATTAAGTGGTAATATAAGTTCATAAAACTGCATTTCAGAGGCAAGAAACAATTTTTAGTTCAAGAAACAATTCTCTACTGAGTTTTTTTATGTCGTCTTCTGGTGTGTTTTCAAAAATACACTATTTTAAAATTCTTTTTAAAATACTGTAAAAGTCAATATCAATGTCCATGGATACGGTGTATTTTGAAGGTACAGCTGAGAAATAGCACATCAAAACCGAACAGAGAATCCAAATCCAACAATTTTGAGTTTGAGGAGGTTAACCTACTTGTAGGGGTTGAGCTTTCTCCTTTGATACATCACCCAAAGGCGCTGCAATAACAGGGAGTTGGGGGTTTTCAACTTTCTTGAGATCATCACTTGAATTTTTCTTCATCTTTGCTTCTATATTTGCAAGTCTTCTATTTCTACGTTCATCATCTTTGTACCTGTCATCAACAACTTCAATTTGTATAGGACTTCTGATCTGGCCACCATTTCTTGAATACCTTTGAGCATATCTAGGGCTTCTGCTTTCATCGTACAAATATCTCAAATTCTTGTCATCACTTCTTGGAGTAGGACCAGGACTTGAATGTGGAGTTCTGAACTCTAAACGAAATGAACCACTTCTCTTAGGCTCCTTCTCACTCTAAAAAACACACCAAAATGAACTCATTTTCAGTCATTTTTTGCTGCTAAAGTCATGACAAATATCATGTGGAAGAGTACACAAAAGTTACCAATCTAATCCTAGAAAGAGTGCTAGTGCTACTTTCTCCAGTGTATTTTCTTTCCACATACACAAACTTGATGAATTCTCGCAGTTTCTGTATATTACTAGAATCTGGTTTAGAATTGCGAAGAGGATCCCATTCTTTGAGAAAAATCTGATTTGCTCTCTGTGAATGGAAAATTATGTTATGTGTTTGAGAGTGGCTTGAAATTTGAGAAGAAAAATGCATGGTGTTATGCATGCATACCTCATTTCCACCAGCTTGAAGAGCAGAGACTTCTTCTGGACTAAATTTAGCCATCGAGACAGATTTTACTCTGTGAGTAAACTCTCGACTGTAATTCATCATAAATCACACTAAGTTCACAGAAATAACTATGAACAATAATGATAAAATATCAAAGATTAATTTTGCTTTTAATCCTTGAAAATTTATACGTATCAAGTTTTAGTGCCTCTGAAAATACTGTTTTTGTCTATAATAGAAAAATTTTAAGCAACCTCTTTGAAAAAAATAGTGTGCACATGATCATAGAAAATCTATATTCAAATCCATCTAGGGCATCACTCTGCAAGAAACAAAAACGGAGGAAAATGATTTCTATATGCTTACTGTATCCCACTGCAATTTGTGCAGACAAATGTGGAGAAAGTTGTGCACACATATTGTGGTCCCTGATTCATAAGAATAGTATGTTATGTTATATAGTGTCATCTGAAAATGTTGGATGTACATACATACATACATGTACATATTTAACAAATAAAAATAATTTAATAATAAAAGCAAAAAGGTTTTTCCTTCGATGCATAGTTGAGTTACTCCCAAAATTAAAATCACATTTCAATATGCTATGATTAACCTTCAACAATGTCACATTTAATTTGTATGCGTAAAAATTATTTAGTCATGAAGAATAGTTAATAGTAAATTTTAAGTAACAATCCAAGTGTAATTTCATACCAAAAGATTGCAGTTGATGCATCTTTTATTTTCGGGAAGTTTTAGAAGACTTCGAATTATTTTTTCAATCCTTTCTTCTTCTGTTTTCTGGCTTCTCATTTTCACCTGCTCAAAACCTTAACCACAATAAACATAAAAAATAATAAAAAATAAAATTGGTCAAATTATAACAAGTGAAGATAACTATAAACCTCATAGATTTTTTTTCTCCTTTTGTAATGATAGTGAGCGAAGTTAAATTTAATGATGTTACTCTATAAGATTATAAATAATCAAGCATACCTAATAACATTATTTAACATAATATATTTTAACTTGAATGCGATGACCATATGAAATGTGAACTATATAAATAATATAACAATAAATAATAATGTGACAAAGCATCATTAATAGTTGTTGGTATAGCTGCAAAGACAAATTAAATTCTTAAACAATAACAAAATAATAATAATAATTTACTTTGCCATGTCAAAATTAAACTCTTTCCTTTGAAGTGTCTAGGAAACTATGTAGAAAATTTTATATGTGAGAAAATATAATTAGCTTTCTAGCTGTAAAAACATCTCAATGTGAAATTGAACATTTTATAACATGTTTATCAAAATATGTGAGATTAAGTCAAATTTTGGACATGATTTTAGTTCCCAAATCATTGTCTTTAATATGCAAAGTTGATATAGTTATGATTAGTGAAAAACACACAATTGCATGTATCAATTCAAAATATTAGGCTTACAAAACAATTTCTTCATATATCATGTCAATTTTTTTGTAGCATGCATGATGCATTATCTGCATAATTGCACAGCAAATTGCAGTATACAAAAATATATGAATACTGAATAAAAAACTATCAAAATATTTTAATATTTCAAGCCAAAAGAATTCGTATCTTTTTAATTATCATAATTGAAATGTATCTTACAAATCGATTATGTATCATATTGTGTTGCATTTCACAGCAATAATATAAGAAAAAGAAGGTTTTAGAGAGAACATACTCTTATCCGATTAAGAAACAAGAGAAGCCTGACGGTAATGAAAATTAGTCTCAATACAAATCTCAGAAACTTGAGAATTTAGGGATTGTATGTCAGAAAATTTTGTTATTTAAGTAAATGAGAGAAAATTGCCGATAATGATGGTAATTTCAATTTTTATTTAGCTTTTTTTATCAATGAACCTAACTTGATTTATAATAATGCATCGCTCTTTAATTTTACTATTTCACTAATTTCTATTTTTTTCACCATTAACTTAATATAGAGTATTTTAGACTTTGTTAACAATTAATATTCATTAAAAAAAAGTCAGATTTTCTCATTAAAAAATACAATATGACTAAGACTTTATTAAGACATTTAAATCCAATATTACTCATATCACTATCATGCATTTTGGTATTCCTAATATTCTTTTTCTTAAATATATAGTATCTGGATTTTTTTGTTCTACGCAACCTACGCAAACTCACTTCATTTTATCTTCACTTGAGCGTTTATATTCAAATTAAACATAATTCATTACTTATTCATCTACCAATAAGGAGTAAATGCATGGACGAATCTAAATATGTATTTTGTTATCTCTTGTATAATTTAAGTATCTAACTTATAATAGTGTAAACAAAACCTTTAATAATTTACTTACACAATGTTTTTTTACTCATTTTACACCAAAACATAGTAACTTTACACAAAACTAAGGTTTTTTTTTTATTATTATAAAATAAGCATTTATTGCAAAACATTCGAACGTTGCCACCAACCTTTATTTCTCCGACAATGATGGCTTATGTTTGCATTTCACTTTAAATGCAAGTTTTTTGAACGTCGATGGACTATTGATTTCGGCCATTCCATTCATTCTTTCACACCAATTTTATAAATAGGTGGTTTTGGTGCTCTCCAAAACACACCATTTCTTAATCTTTTCCTTCATTCTTCTAGCTCTGTTCTCTTTCATATTTATTTCTTCTACTATCTGGGTTATTTACTTTTTTTAAGAGTACTTTCTTGCTAGTTCTGAGATCTTCGGAAGATCCGAGAAATTCCTGGGGGGCTTGCGCAACACACCGCGGATAAGTCCTTATACACGTCTCAGGAAGTGCTTTTTTGTTTGTGTTTTGTCAGTTCTTTACAACAATCTTAAGGACTTATGGCTGACAACAACAACAACTCTACTACTTTGGAGAATCAAACTAGTTCTGGAACTCCGATCGTCTTTGCGAAACCATTTCCGCATGTATCAAAAATTGAGGTATTCTCTGGGCAGAACTTCCGACGCTGGCAAGAACGTGTGCCTACTCTTCTAGACATGTATGGAGTAGCTATGGCTCTCTCAACTTCAAAACCAGACGAATCCAGTGCCAAACAAGTTGAAGATTGGACTTATGCAAACAAGGTATGCCGACACACCTTACTTAGCGCCTTGTCTAATGATTTGTTTGATGTGTATTGCTCATATAAGGAAGCGAAGGAAATTTGGGATTCATTAATTCTCAAATATATTGCTAAGGAAGTCGTCCGACAAAGGTTCGTCATAGGGAATTACTACCGTTGGGAGATGATCGAAGATAAAGACATAAAGATTCAAATCAACGAATATCACAAGTTACTTGAAGATATCAAAGCAGAGAACATACTCTTGCCTGATGAGTTTGTTTCAGAACTTTCGATCGAGTAATTACCGTCATCCTGGATTGACTATAAACAATAGCTGAAACATAGACACAAGCAAATGACGCTTCAAGAGCTCATTACCCACATCATAATAGAAGACACCGATAGGAAGGAGAGTGCTACTACAAGGGCCAAAGCTTTATCCGCAAAGGCAAATGTGGTAGAAGACAAACCTGCTTTAAAAAGGTACGAGAACAAACCTGATCACAAAAGGAAAAATAACTTTCGAAATTCCCGTCCCAATGGATCTAA
>Ga0209589_1010329_pt1 | contig 13645 bp, 15 predicted proteins | sample CowpeawhiteBW_FD_187525 | JGI IMG/M metagenome (GOLD analysis project Ga0209589, IMG submission 187525) | Root nodule microbial communities of legume samples collected from California USA - Cow pea white BW (SPAdes) (version 2) | ecosystem: Host-associated > Plants > Roots > Nodule | place: USA...
AATAAATTAGATAACATATACAATCAAAGAAAACATTAATTGCATAATTAAAAATAATTGAATCATGTTTAGAGTGTGGTGATAAACCTGACATTCTTTCCACAATCTGCGTGAGCATCATACACATACACTGGCAAAACTCGAGGAGAATATACAACAATGGGATTTGAAAGCAGAACCTGGGGAATAGTGAAAAAAAGCACAACAAATTAACCTGAGAAAAACAACGATGAAGCAGTAAAGCATTACCGATTCAACTGGTGGATATGATAAGATTGAAAATTAGAGTAACTTACAGTCAATGACCGTCCGGCAAGAAGAAAAAGAAAAGAAAAATAACCAACTGATGCTCCAACAAATGGTTTACCTGAAAAAAGAGTGCAAAAAGGACAATGTTAACAGATCTCCAATGTCTAATAAGTTATGCATATCAATGCCAATATAATCGACTGCGCCACCACCTTCAAACCATCCAACAAGAAATGCTGCCAAAGCCAACAGGAAAGCAAGGAAGCAAACAAAGACCATTTGTGTCCGGCTTAAATAAAAATTGTTTGATGCCCAGTGGTGAATGGCCCCAATTGCTAACACCATAAGGAGAAGAATCAAAAGAAATGCTACCCCAATCTGCGGTACAAAGAGTTTCAGCCAAAGAAGTTTGACCTTGGGAAAGGTCCAGTTAAAGAGACATTGAATTCAACACAGAAGTGAATTGCACTTACAGTCCATGGCTTGACAACAACTATCAAAGCTGAAATAGCACCAAGCAGAAGCACAAGACCAATTATAACAAAGATATATACACCACGAGAAAGTTTCCAATCATCATCCTTCCTGAAAATAAAGATTTTAAAAAATATCAGACATCTGTCAAACAACAAGATAACAACCATACCAATTTACCATAAAGAAAAATTGACAAATACAAGAAAGTTTTGCCTACCACTTAAGTAATCCACAGCAAAGTGACAGCAATGCTGGAATGCAGACTAAAGGAAGTAAAGCGGCTAAAAAATCACCGTTTGTTGGAACATGTTCATCCCTGGTTTTGATAACTTCTAAATAAGAAACCCCACAAAATGCTACAAGGATAACTGCAGCAAGAAAAAGGTTATAGAAATAAATAATTAGATACCATCAATAACAGAAGCACTTGTCATATCTTAGCACATTAGGTGTGGAGTATGGAATGATTTGTAAAAACAGATAAAATACCTGCAAAAAGCCCAATAAAGATAGCAGAGGAAAGGGAGAAGCGATACGTTGCAAACCATGAAATTATTGGTAGCACACTAGTAACAACTAAACCAATTACAGATGCCATTGCCCAGCCGAGAAAAACATATGATGTGTAAGGGGAGCCCAAAACTTTTGGATCACCATTCAACCCCTTGTATCTTAAATCATCTAAAGGCTTCGCAGAAACTATTGCTCCCAAGGCCAGTACAGATCCAACAAATACTGACATAGAGATAATAAGAATAATACCCTGTAATAAGAACGAGACAAGCTTATGCATTGAAAATCCATTAAACTTGACAGAAAAAAAGAGAAACATGTGCACTACACACCACCTACGCAACAAATTCATGAATTAAAATCTCCCATATCCAGAAAATTATAAACTAAAATATGTGCTTCTTTGTAAATTAGCACCCAGGAAGTATTGGATAAGTCATAATAAGATGGTATGAAAAAAGTCACTCAAACATAAAAATAGCTATATTAGCACAAGACAATACATCAACATAAAAATGTTACAACTGCTGTTTCAGACAAGATGGTGACAGATAGAAGGATTCAAGACAAAATGTTCAGCATTGTTTTCAAGTCTTCCGTTGGTGCATAGTCTGTGATTGCTTTAAGGATCTCCAAGTGATTAGATAGATTCCGCTTCATTTTTATTATGCTGTAATGGTCTAAATGGGTGGAAGGGGAGTGCAGCAGAATGGAACAATACTATGTTCATTCTTTGGATTGTTCAAAATAAGATGAAATGAAATATAGTAAAAAATAACTCAAGGTAAGCTCTGTCTGAATTGTTTAAAACTGAATGGAACCAAATGAAGTGCAATCCATTCCATTCCAACTAATACCCTTCGTTTCCTCCCCTCCAATTTCAGAAAAATGAAATGAAAGCAGCAGTTTTTTTGGTTCAAATATATACAAATAATGGAATGGTGGCTTCATTCCATTCTGTACCATCTCAAGTTCAATTCCATTCCACTTGTCTAGAGATAACCAAACAAAGGCGGCTTCTTTCAGTTCATTGTTTCAGATTGTCAATTTCATTACTTTTAAAATGTGTAATGTTATATGACCACCATTGCCCCTGCCCCAGAAAATAATTGAATGTCACCTTCTGGTCCCTCTTAATACTACTTTTTCATAAATAAAAATAGAAAATCTTTGTAAGTTCAAATCAGGTATCTTTGGTTTGACACTGATGAGGATGTTGGATAGGATACAAAATACTATAGTGCCACTATAGCAGGATAGAAGTGCAGAAGCGCCTTCCCACTACAAGAGCTGCTGTAGCAGTGCAGATTATCGTAGAAGGTTGAAAAGTGACTTACTTTTGGAAATTCAATTTCTGTAAACGAAATCTACTACACTAATCAACGTGAAAATTTTAAAGAAGTCTTGAATTTAGAAGATGATGATTAAGGGTCTCTGTGGATGAGTTTCTCCAGTTAAGAGTAAAAATGTAGAGAAGTTATACAAGAGAACTTATGCAAATTAGTTTGGCAGTGGGCAATGGCGGAAGAAGTGGGGTGGAGAAGAAAGATGACAGCTTCATGCAGAAAAATAACAGCAAAGTGGAGAAGAAACACTTTTTCTTTTATTCTTATCCAGCTGCAACTTATTACCACCAATATAAACCGCTGCCGCCACTGCTCGCAAGTTGCCGCCACCACCGGCCAAGCCTTTTTTTTTTTTTTTTTTCTTCTGCACTTTCACTATAACTATTTTTTCAAAAATAAAAACTATTTTCACTATAATATTATTAATTTTCCATTTCGATTACATGTGGTATGATTATATTTCTTTAGAAAGTGATGTTTCCGCCATAACCCGTAATGGTTTCCATTATAAATTTATAACGAAATTTTGAGACTCCAATATTTTCCATTATCTGATATCAATAACACTGCTTGTGGCAGGCTATTTGCTCAACACATCATTTACGATTTCACCCATCCTTAGGCATAACATTTGTAATTCCAATCACATTCTAGCAAGTAACAATGGCTTTAAACTATTATAGTTACTATTTGCCACGTATTATATGTAGAAACTACTTGTTAGAGATAAAGAAGCTACAGACGTAAGGTAAATAGGAAAGACATTAGATTTAACCTTCTTTGTTTGTGGCATTCGGTCATTTCCAGCACTTCCAGTACAATTTACATGGGGAACCCAAAATTGGTAGCCATTACAAATCCATATGGGAATGGCAACAGAAAGGCATGCCACCATTAGTGGCACAGTCAAAGATATACCAAGGAGAACAGATGATTTGCTGCATAAATTATATTACTAATAATTAATAAAATGTAAACAAAAACATAAACAGGAAAACAGTTATGCTGATAGAAAAATGCCATTCACAAACAATAACCTAAGTAGTTGATGGCCTGATTTTAACATTTTTAATATTTTAATCCTTAAATAAATAGAATCGTTAATGTCTCTATTGCAATCATGGCAATCAAATTTTTAATCGTTAATGTCTCAATTTTTTAAAAGTATGAACAACTTACAGCAATAGTAGGGTTTGGTCGCTTACCTTAAAAAGGAGAGCAACAATCCAACACAAGTGCTGAGTAGCCAAGCAATAAAACCATACTGAAGATAGTGAATAAGAGAGAAAGAGAATTTGTTACTAGTTATTTATTTAAACTTCAAACAAAAACTTTATCAGACATCTTCATTATAATACGCATGCAGTAAAACAACTGTAAAACTTAACAGAATAAGCAACAACAGATATATAGCCAGGCCAAACATAACAATTACTGGACTCAAAAAACAAACATGAGGGATAATAAAATCCCTAGTTCTAGCTAACATTACAATGATAGAGTTAAAAGCACTCACAAGCAAATCGGTACCAGGGGTTATAGCAACGCGTCTAACAAAGAATGCCAAAATCACTGTTTTACTTATAGGGTTATTTGATTCTTCAATCTCAACTAAGATCTCAGTGTTATCAAAAAACGGCCATGGCAGAGCACCATGGCAGTTTTCTGTAGCAGACCTTCCAATGGTGGTGAATCAGGTTTCTGTGGCACCTCATGGAAGCCACATTTGGGCGTCTCAGAGTGCAAGCTTGGAGCAGCCATGGAAGGAATTGCGAACCAGCATCATACTCCCATGCAAAACAAAGAACTTGTCTCTCTTCTCATTTTATTTAGTTTTCTCTCCTCTCATTTCTAGACATGATATTATTATTAATTATGATTGTCTTTCATAATTTTTTCATTACAACTATATTTCAGCATTTTGTTTAAATTGTCTATGTGTATATAACGTATTTTTCTTTGTCCATAATGCTTCCTCTGTAACCCATTATGTCTTCCAATATATTTTTATAAAGGATTTTTGGCGTTGCAGATATTTTCCATTATCTGAAATTGATAACACTGGAAAGTATCCCATCCTGATTTAACAAAAGATAGGAAGTTATTGGGATTGATGCGGAGAATCAAAGAAACATCATTCTTCATGAGCAGTCCGACCACAAAGCTGACAGGTTCGGCAAATACATGTGAATTGTAACTTAAGTCCAAGTAGAAACAAAGATGCAGGGTTGTCAAAATCAATGTCCTACTTAGGATGAGGGATGAAAGATGGGAAATTGTGAGGACACAAATTGCACGCGATCACCACCAACAAAATTTAAGAATTAAAATAATTATTTAATAGTCATATTATTATTCAATGTTTTCTTCTTTGATAGGAATTATGCGAAGCTAAAATGGAAGAGAAAAATAATGAGAAGTCAAACAATCAGGAGACTTTGTATAGACCCAGTGTAAGCACAAATTAAGGGTTTAAAAATAAATAGTTTCAGCCCTCATCACACCAAAGTGATCTGAGAGTAGAGTTATAGTGGTTAAGGGTCACATCCTAGACATGGGATTAATTCTGGGTAGACGAGTCAAATGATTCAAAGAGCCTGAGACAAAAGATTTCAAGTTTTCAAACACAATTGGATTACAGACTACCAAGCTCAGCCCATCACAGAAAGACTAACCCAGCACAGAAAAACAGCACCTTACAACTGTTCCAATGAGCTTCCGAAATATCCCACTTCAAGAAAATATACGGCCAAGAAATTGGTATCATTATAGCAACTGTAAACGTTAGTCTTCTCATGTAAAGCTAATATTATATGTGTGGCATAAGACTATAAACCTTAGAAGACTACATCTGTCAGCATAAAAACCAAAAACATTATAAAGCAACATATGTACTTAATTTATGACGAAGAACAAATTAACACCAATTAGTCAAGTAGGCATACAAATATTTCTTTCAGTAAACGAAGTTTGCCTTATTGATCGGAATAATAGAAAATACAGTACCTTCCTCGGTTTTGATGTCATGGACATTTCTTCTGCCGTGAGTGATCGAAGGAAAGCCATGATTGAACATATGACAGGAGACAACAGGAGCACCGCCAATCCAAACTCAAACTACAAGCAACGAATGTTCAGAACTATCAAGATGAGCATTGTAACATTGACAATTAGAATTAAACAATTGCAACCCCACAATCAAACTACATAACAGACTTCTAGAAATAGAAGTGTATCTCAGCCGTCCAAAACAAAACAGATACAGTGGGGCGGGGGACTCAGGACTCACCTGTTGGTGCGTTGCATTGATAATTTTGATTGTTTTTGGACGAAATATGCCAACAATGATGGTTTCAAGTACGAAAATAAAACTAAACAGAACCCATGCTCGTTCTGGAGTACCCGTAATGTGATGCAATACAAGTCTGCACAACTGAAGCCATTTTTCAAGCCCGTGTAGCCTCAGTTCTTCAGATAATGAAATTTGATTAGGTATGGCATTGTCAACACTGGCATTATCAGTATTTTCATTGTGATCTCCATCCGCATCCATGCTACTTCTTTGCAACAATGCCAAGATAGTTGGATCTAATTCTAAACTTTTCTCTTTTAACATCATAGCAAAATTTGGATCCAGTCCTTTATCTTGTAATAAACTACTAAGTTCTCGATCACCTTGTCTTGCCCTTCTTTTAAGTACATGTGCAATCCTAGGATCATTCAACCTTTCATGGAAAGCAAGAGCCAAATTCAAATCCAGGGTTTGCTGATTTGCAGAGTTTGATGCACTAGAGTCGTTCCCCTGACTATCAAGACCACAACTAGAACAAACCACCAAAGAATTGTTATGATCCAAATTTCTATCATCAGATGATATTCCAACTTCCGGTTCAGGAACAGCTGAGCGACAAGAGCTGCTATGTAATGCTAAACTTGACCTTCCACTCTCTATACTTTTATCACTATTGATTCCATCTGGAAAACTAGCAGCTTGAGACAGGACATTATTCCAATTGCTTCCATCAACTGCAGCCATAGCTCTGCCAGTTTCAATTACATTACCAAGATTACTGGCTTCAACACTACTACTCCGTTTCATACTTGAGCCACAGCCCTCAGAAAAGCTAGATGAACTGTTGTGCTCCTTTTTACGAAATCCTTCTCTCAGGCGAACTACAGTGCTTTGTAAAGCATCTCTCCTTGCAGCCAATGGGTTTGTGGCTGACAAATGGCGAGTAACAGCCGCTCCCAGTAGTACAGTCGCCATAACAGCATAGCTGATACAGTGCCCTAAATACCTGTGAGAACAAAGTAGAGATAAGTCAACAAACCATTAGTGCATGCAGTTATAGAGAGGAAAAGGTCTTGTTCAAAAGAAAAAAAAAAAACTAACCAATATTGTACTCCAAAACAGATAAGAAACACACGAGATGTTCCAGCAATAAACAGTGCTGCAACACGACTGTCAAGAAGTTGAAAACCATACAGGCAAGCTCCCAAATTCCAGTCTACAGTGCAAGAAGTGCATAAGAAAAGCAGCAAATCAAATAAACAGAACTGAAAAGTGCACAAGAATTTTCTGTTAACCATTAAAAATATTATGATAACAAAAGTGGCTAATTAAATCACCAAGAATAATAACAGCAACTGATGTAATTGCTCCAAGCCAATTTTCCTCTTTAGCTGTTAGACCATACAAGATGGAGTATACTAGCAGAACAAATAGTGAGCCAAGATAGAGCAGTACAAGATGGGAAGCCCTACAATGACAAACAAAAACAATATGAACTTCGAAGAAAACTAATGAAATATCACTATATAAAGAAAAGTATTACTAAAGCAAAATTAGAGATTCATTATTCAGCCAACATAACAAGATCCCATTAAGGAAAAACATTAAAAGTTGAACAAAAATAAGAGAAAAATAGATGTTTGCCAACATAATTAGACCCCACAACTGTTTGTGTCCACTACGATAGTCAACAAAGAGAACAAGAACTAGAACACACCTTCTAGATTGCCGAGGATACAACTCGTTAGGGTCTGGGGGTTCAGGTAAACATGCCACAGGACCTACTTCAATACAATCTGAATAAGCAAATTTGTATGCCCTTCGCACATACTCATCCACATCCAAGCCATTCCCTACAATGAATAATGCTAGTAAGAATATTCAAATAATAAAAAACAAAACAAATAGAATCAAGCCAAAAGCAGTTATACAAACTTAGTGAAACCATCTTCATCATAAAGGAATATCACCCATTACAATTATATACCACCATCTACTGGAGCTGTAATACAATGAAGGGTACCAAACTAAAAATGAGTGTTGTGCATGAATTTTTTGTCACTACAAGGCAGTTATTTTCAAATTTGATACTTGTACCTTAAGGTAACTCACTTTCAATATCACAATATTTTGCAAATTATTAAATAGAAAGGAAAAAAGTGCGGGCCAGTTTGGATGTGTACTCAACAAACACTTTTAGAAGAAAAATAGGAAAAATTAAAATTAGTTTCTTCATAAACTAAAACTAGCTTATGCATAAGCTAATTTCTAGAAACTCACCTATCTAACTTCTCTAAACTTTTATTATTAACCTGCGCCTAAGCTAATTTTAGCATATAGAGAAGCTAATTTCTTTTTTTCTCCTTATTTTTCTATTCTATAAGCATTTATAGAGAAGCTTGCCCAAACAGGCCCTACTATTCTGAATTACAAAATACATTGATAGGTAAGGTCATTCTCTATTACACAAGGCCGTATAAAGATCAGGAAATTACAACTGATCGTGTCAGATACATTTGATTAACAGAGAAGAGAATACAGTATAACAGCATAGAAGAGGAAATATCTCTCAAATAAACAGTATGGACAACATTGAAAAGGACTAGAAACTAATGGAAACTTTCTTCACATATGGACTACATTGAAAATTATTATAGTGGACAACAATCAAAAACATATTTTATCCTTTAATAAAGCAGCAATTTGTAAATGAACTGAGTAATTCAAAACCATACCATTAAAAACCATCCTGCAGATAAATAGCATGTTGATTGCTAAAGCAATTGCAGAGACTCCGAAAAAAAAACCAGTGGAGAATAGCGGTCAGATGCTCGTGATCCAGTTGTAACATAAATGGCACAAAGTTCATATGCACAGAGTAAAGCAACAGCCAAAAGAAGCAGGATGGCCACAGCCCCTGTCAAAGAAAAATGTAAATATTGGCCTTAACAACTATAACATGAACAAAAATATATCAACCATAAGATGCCTAACATTCTAAATTTCTACATAAAAACCAGGTAAAATATACACTTCATGTTGACTTTGTACATGAAGTGTATCTTGGCAATACAATTCACTTATTACTACAACTTAGGCACTGAAAAAAGTAACATACAGAACAAAAACAAACAAATTGTCACCTGACAACAAGTACAATCTCCAAACAATAAATGGATTTGACTAAAGACCTAATGAAAGAACAGTCTCCAGTGCTCGATATACTACACTTAACAAAACACCTATTTATAAGCAATTTATTTCATTGCTGTTCAAAATGAAGAAATAGGAACAAAACCCCAGCATCAGTTACACAAGAAAAAATGCAATAGGATATCAAACTTAGACTGCAAAAAGTTCCAATGCCTAGGCTTTAGGATCGAGTAAAAACTATAGTATGTTTCGAAGATCTCACATCAACTAGAGATATAGTTAATTATAGTAAATAAATTAGTGCAAACCTCACTTTAGAAACAAGTTTTATAAGGTTGAATTAGACTTGAATCCACTTTTTAATATGGTATCAGAGTCTATCCAAACGACGCTTTTTGGACCTATTGTTCAACTTGCTATTTTGGACCACGCATAAGCATTTTTACCTACGCTTGAGATGTTCAATCAGTGACATAAAGTATGCTGAAAATCTCACGTTCACTACCAATATGTTGGAAAGATAAGATGCAGAACTTTGGTCATGTGGATCATCAATTCTCCCAAAGTTTTGCGTCTGAGGATGGACCCAAATGGAATTTAGTTGACAGTAATGGAAACAAAAATGTAGTTTCTTATAACATGGACCTACAGTACACAGCCATGACTGAAAGTAGCGCTTATCATTAGTCATGGTTGGGTATTGTAGGTCAATGTTATAAGAAACTACATTTGTGTTTCCTTTACTGTCAACTAAATTCCATTTGAGTCCAAGTTCAGACGCAAAACCAAAGGCACGTTTACTAATAGTCAGAACATTGGCCACGTGGAATGTCAATTCGCCCAAAGTTTTGCGTATGAGCTTGAAACCTAATGGAATTTGGTTGAAAGTAAAGGAAACACAAATTTTTTTTTCTTATAAGATGGACCTACAGTACCCAACCATGACTAAAGATGAGCGCAACATTCAGTTATGACTAAGTATTGTAGGTCCATGTTATAAGAAACCACATTTGTGTGCGGACCAAAAAAAAAGAAACCACATTTGTGTTTCCTTTACTATCAACTAAATTCCATTTAGGTCCAGGATCATACTCAAAACTTCGGGGGTGAATTCACAATCCACGTGACCAAAGTTCTGGCCATCGAAGTGGATGCCAATAAACTTTCTTGTGAAAATATTTGGGACATTATCCATTGACAACCTGTGGTGTTCCTATGTGAACAACTTGATGACAATGGAGGCACTTGAGATTGAGACTGAAATATATGAGTAGTGGGCTTATGGGACCACTCTCACTTTCTTCTATTTATAATGAAAACTTATATAAATACACGGAAGACTAAGAGGCTGCACTAGGACCCTAGGTGCATAATTAGATACAGCAGTAGACGTTTCCCACACTCTACACCCTATACATAGGGTTAATGATACAAAATATAAGTAATAATTCTAACAGAGGCTTTAAGTAAGCATAACACCTTTGAGTGGTTGTTAATCCAAATGAAAAATGGTGGATCTTTGAGTGGTTTTTTATGGAAAAGATGGACTTTTTCATTTCCATCAAAAACCACTTAAAGGTCCATCCTTTTCATTTGGATTAACAACCACTCAAAAGTATTTTGCTCACTTAAAGCCTCCAATATGTACAATTTGTTCACATAGGAACCACAACTTCAATGGAGAACGTTCCGCATATTTTCACAAGAAAAAACAAAGGTGAGTTTACTATTATCCACTTGGATGGCAAGAACTTTGGTCACGTGGATTGTCAGTTCACTGAAAGTTTTACATATGAGCATGGACCCAATTGGAATTTAGTTGACAATAAAGGAAACACAAATGTGGTTTCTTATAAAATGGACCTAAAGGACCCAGCCATGACTGAAGGTTGGGCTCATCTTTGACATTTCTACAATCTTCAAGGAGACCAATATACATCCTTTCAATACATAGGAGGCAATACTTTTCATACAATTGTGTTTAAAGGAAGATGCAAAAAAATGACTTTAAAGAAGTACTTTGGCTTCTACGTCAGGCGCAATACTAAATATTTTCCACGTCAAATTGACCAAGTATCCGGCCAAAGAAATTTTCTTGGATTTGCCACCATGTTCGTAAACATCATTTCAAATTTGTTCTTCATGGAAAATTCCACCGAGTTAAGTGCAAAGTACTCATTTGGGATCAACCAAAGAAATCTACCAGAATCGGTAAAGGATGGACGTAATTTTGTTCTCATAATATGTTGTGGAAAGGAGACAATGTTTACTTTGAGGTTGACAATGAAAACATAACTGTGAACATAAGAGTTCACTACCTTTAATATCATGAACTTTTTTTTCATCAAATTAAAGACATCACCTCTTATGTTCATGTCTATGTGTTCATTATCAACCTCAAAGTAAACGTTGTCTCCTTCCTGCAGCCTATTCTGACAACAAAATTCTGTCCATCCTAATGTTGAATGCTACAACTAGACTAGACCTATTGATACTCCAAATGTCAATCTTGCTATGTGCATTATTAGTAAATGTTATAAAATTAGGGCCCATTGTGTTTCAAAAGTAAAACATGCCATATCCATGTATTATTATGTTACTCAAGAATCCTGTTCTATATTATTTCTTTACTTTAACCCCCATAATTTAAACAGCATCTGATATCCTCTATTAACATTATTCGAGTTATTAGGCACATTCTCAATGCAAAATTTCTTTATTTGGCATACAAAACCATAACCCTACAAGAGTTCCCATGTTCTCATTTTATTCATCACAAGTTTATGACAATTTGCCAACACATCCAATGATCTTTTTTTGACCAAATTTTCTATGGACCAGGTTTTCTCTGAAGCTACTGCAATTTTATAAATAGAAGAGTCATACACGACAACAGTACGCTCATCCCTCTTCTGCTAAAATTTCGTGAAACAGAAGACATAATCATCACTTCCAAAGCTTGTCAATTGCTTAAATGATTAAAGATCATTGACAACAGAAAACAATCTACATTCGTAATACCAGAAACAATTTCTACCTAGGTTACAGCATTTAGAAATGTGAATTTCAAATTGAATAAAATATATAAAACTTAATAACTGTAAACAATAAATAATAGGCCAAAAAATACTTACTTGAGCTTTGCCACTGAGTTCTCCACCACAGCATAATTGAATAAAAAGCCAATAGAAGGGCAGTACCAGCCATTATTACAGCCAACCCAATCAGATCTCGACCCAATATCACAATCAACCAGGATCCCCAAATTATAAGCACCAAAATTGGAGAAACAACAACAATCCATGCAGAAAGATTCAGGAAACCGCAGAGCAAATGGAGTTGAGGACCTTGCAAGATATTTGGCCATTTTCGAGCAAAGATCCAACTGCAAATAGAAAGAAATGAATAAAATATATGCAAAGAAGCCCGAAATAGTTTCAAAAGGCAGCCATGAGACCTAGCACAACCTTATGTGTTAGGTTCAACAATCCAACTGCTATCATTGTGGATTCATCAAATATTGTAAAATTAATTGTTATAATTATAGAAACATGGAGCAGAATAGGCTTTATTAAAGAGTTGTTTTGAGTTGTACCTATTTGTAGCCTAGGGTCTAGATGAGCATTTACTTGTTTTCAACTCTTCTCTCTCTTTCATCGTATCTCATACTAGCACAAGCTCCCTAAAATATATTTTCTTTCATTTTATTTCTCTCAATTATAAAAATTCATCGATAACTACCAACATAACATAACTACCAACATAAGCTATGAATTGCTAAACAATATCAAAAACTCAAAAAGTAGACAGAAATTTTCTTTTCTTTTTTTGCTTTGCTTCACTATACTAACTAATTATTGTCCAGCAAAACAAAAATGAGTTAATATTTATTTCTTTCTACCCAAAAATGGCACAAATGATAAGGAATTCCTTTTTGCTAATATAGAAACAATATACAAACACGAAAAAATTCTGCTCCAATCAGCTTGAACATAATTTCACCCCAACTTTTATGAGACATCCTTTTCTTCTTAGGTTCACAAATTTTCAAGGTGTGTTCATATTAATTAGAGAAGTGCAACTTTCTGTAATGAGTGTAACATTACTACTGAATATCTCAATGAACTATAGCCAGCTCGTTAGTAACTAACTTTAGTTACAACTGTACAATTTTTGTCTCTAATTCCTAGGAATCCCATGGTTGGATCCGCATCATTGCAAGTTTGAGTTCATTTTTAGCTCAACCGTGAAACCTAGATGCCTCTGAGTGCATCATCCATTAACACCTTTCTCTGCTAAGGAATCTTCTCCAGTGTTGTTGTTGGCAGTTATATTTTCTAACTCTATTTCCAAAAAACAAGAATATAAGAATTGGTTGATTTCGTGCTGGTAAGTTGAACCAACAATCAAAGGCCACATCACGTTCCAATTAATCCATTACTTACACCAAAATTCCTCACACCTGAAGATAGCAGACCATACCTCAAGAGTAGGTGGACCTACGACTTTTGGCACCGCATGTTCACATGCTTTAATGGTATACAACAATGGATTTGCAGAGTAAAAGAAAGTGATTGAAAATGTGTGGTGGAAGAAATGGTCCACTTTTGCCAAA
>Ga0209589_1010331_pt1 | contig 13644 bp, 8 predicted proteins | sample CowpeawhiteBW_FD_187525 | JGI IMG/M metagenome (GOLD analysis project Ga0209589, IMG submission 187525) | Root nodule microbial communities of legume samples collected from California USA - Cow pea white BW (SPAdes) (version 2) | ecosystem: Host-associated > Plants > Roots > Nodule | place: USA...
AAAAAAAAAAAAAAAACTCGTTTCTACCAAAGTTAATTAATTATAAAATATATACACAAATCAAAATTAAAGAAATAAAATTACATTTAATCTTAAATTAACTAAAGTTTGAATGTACTAAAATGTTAATAATATATATCCTAATAAGCAAAGATATTGATATTCCCATACATGTTAATCTGAGTATAGATCATGAATATAACCATTCATACTTTTTCATATCCCTCTATTATTATAATATGCAATAATAAAGAACGGTAATAAGGAAAATAAAAAGTATTGATATGCAATTTATTACATGATTTATACGAATATCATTTTTTAATTACAATTATTTTTCTTAAATACAAATATTAGTTAGTTACATTGTATTCTAGAAAATGACAAAAGATAATGTAGTTGCAATCCACGAGTTATTTAAAGAAATTGTGGTACCTCCATTTATAGTTTCAATAAGCTTCAATTTAAGTAGTTCTATATTAAATCAATTTGATCAGCATTAAAAGAAAATAAGAAGGTAAACTTTTAATTTAAATATAAATTAAATATTTTATCCATTAATTGTTTCACCCCATCAATTACATGTTTGTTTGTTTGTTTTCTCCTATGCCTATAAAAATATTTGTTAATAAATATTAAGAGACCCAATTCATTTGGGACCACAGGGACACTCTGATAGAATTTTAGTTAGAAGCACGTGATTAATGCCTATATATACAGAACGACCGACGAAAACTTGTGTCCGGTTACTATTGGTAGGAGTGAGTCATTAAGTGCACTTGTCAAATTCCTATTGGTTACTACTTGTCACTCCAATGACCTTATTTTTTTCCCTTACTCTTTTTTTTTTCTTTATTTCCAATACTGTCAAATTATATTTTTAATAATGATTAGTTGAGATTTCAAAGAAAATGTTAAATAGTTTTAATTCTTTAAGAATATAAAATATATTGTCATTTTTACGTTAAAAAAAAAAATACTTTCAAAGCTTTTATAAAAAACATTTTAACATCATTTAGATATGTAGAGTACGAATAGTTTGACATTAATTGAATCAAATGGAATGTAAAACACTAAATATTAATTATAATACATAAATAGAGTAGAAATTTACTCTTTCTGGTTTAATTGTAAATCAGTATATTTAGTTAATTTGTTAAGTTTTAGGGTTTAGGATATCTTAAGAAATATATTTAAAGTAACTTCTAAGTAATTGAAAAATATAAACACTTTTATATTAAGAGTACATAAAATTAAACCATTGCATATATTTAATTTTTGTGATATTACATTTTTAGTTTGCTGGAATATGACTGAGCAAACAAATATATATTTTCTGCAGAAAAAGTTCTAATATTATATAATCCAAAATCACCCATTTAATCAATTTAATTACATTATTAACTTTAAAAAGTAGATTAATTAAAATATACATTTCTGTGGTAGTATTCTTCTCTTCTTTTTATTATTTATTTTTTTCCCTCTTTTTGTCACTATCATATACACACTCCATAAGAGTGATTAAAAAAATACTATTTTTCAAATTAATAACCAACGTGTCTTAATATAAATATTTTAGAAGAGACAAAATCTTCAATCCTAGTTGAAGATTTGTTATCACCATGTGTAAGCGCTAGAGTGGGAGTGGGTACTAAACTTTTGGACATTAGTGATGCAGCTACTAATTAAAAAAAATGATTTAATGATAAATAGTTTAAGAAATATACTATAAGATTTAAATCAATAAACATTTAATGTTATTTTGAATAAATAAGCATTTAATGTATTTGTTGAAGAATATGGTTGTGATGGTATAAATAGTTTATCCAATAAAAATATATATGTTTATCCAATAAAAGTACATATGCAATTACTTTTCTTTCCGAACATATTTTTATGCTTGGGTATTACTTTAGGAATCTCTTGTTTCAAATAAAAAGAAATATACCTTTATTAATATTATTAATTTTCAAATAATCACTTGTTTTTTTTTATGGATCATATATTCTGGTGTCAAGTGTGAACAGTAGAGAATTATATTCTTTCTTGTGGTGGTAAAATTTTATAAATTAATGAATATTTATATTAATTTTTGCAGAACACGGGAAAAACATGGGTAAAATTTTATAAATTAATGATGAGTATTTGCAGGATTGATAATAACAGTGAAGTAGAGAGGAGAGAGAGATATGGATAATCTGTTGAGCAAGAATTGAGATGAAGAGTGGAATAGGCTGTTGTCGGAGCTGAGCAGTGAGAAAAAAAAAATAAAAAATTAAGGAACACAAAATCACATCACAGTTGATGATAGAGATGATCAAGAGCACAAGAGTAGTTGCAAGAAAAAGTTGAGCAGAAAGAGTGTGTGATTGTGCGAGAGAGTAGTTGGTCTTGAAAAGAGAAAAAGAAAAAGGAAAAATGAAGGTTTGGAGATGGTTGCTGAGTTTGTTTGTGGGGTTATTGTTGCCTGTGTCGATAATGGGTCGATTCGTGGTGGAGAAGAACAGCCTGAGAGTGGCGTCGCCGGACAAAATAAGAGGTACTCACGACAGTGCCATTGGGAACTTCGGCATCCCTCAATACGGTGGTAGCATGGCGGGGAACGTCGTTTACCCAAAGGATAACAAGAAAGGTTGTAAAGAGTTTGATGAGTCTGGGATTTCCTTCAAATCAAGCCCCGGTGCTCTTCCCACCATTGTTCTGCTCGATCGCGGAAGTGAGTTTCTTTTTCTTTTGCTTCCTTGCTTAATTCACCGTCTTCTTCACAATCAATTTCTAATTGTACTTTGATGAAGCTCTATCTTAAGGGGAAAAGAGGGCTCCTGTTGCCCCAATTTGTTTACTTGAAAGTTGGATAATGATATTTATGTCTCTTGCTTTTTATATTATAGCCGAAAAAGGTTAGAAATTTGCATGCTTGGTTTGGCTTTTGTGCCCTTATATGTATGACCTAGCACTAAAAGCTTAGTTATCTCATGGGTTGGAGTACTATTTGTGTCCTTTTCAGGTTGTTTCTTTGCATTGAAGGTCTGGAATGCTCAGAAGGCTGGAGCTTCTGCGGTTCTTGTTGCAGATGATGTTGAGGAGCCCTTAATAACTATGGACACCCCTGAAGAGGATGGGTCATCTGCCAAATATGTGGAGAACATAACTATACCATCTGCTCTTGTTGGAAAAAGTTTTGGTGAAAAGTTAAAGGATGCCATAAGTGGCGGGGACATGGTCAACGTAAATCTTGATTGGAGAGAGTCTGTCCCTCACCCAGATGATCGTGTGGAGTATGAGTTGTGGAGCAACAGCAATGATGAGTGTGGAGTTAAGTGTGACATGTTGATGGAATTTGTGAAGGATTTCAAGGGTGCAGCGCAGATACTAGAGAAAGGCGGTTACACTCAGTTTACACCCCATTATATAACTTGGTACTGTCCTCATGCTTTCACATTGAGCAAACAGTGCAAGTCTCAATGCATAAATCATGGAAGATATTGTGCTCCAGACCCTGAGCAGGACTTCAGCACTGGTTATGACGGGAAAGATGTGGTTGTTGAAAATTTGAGGCAGCTATGTGTTTTCAAGGTGGCAAATGAAACTGGAAAGCCTTGGGTCTGGTGGGACTATGTCACTGATTTTCAAATTAGATGCCCCATGAAGGAGAAAAAGTACAATAAGGAATGTGCAGATGCTGTTATTAAATCACTGGGTAAATAAAGCATCATGGCATGTTATTTTTTCTTACGTTTGTCGATCGTGACTTTACAATAATATTTATTCAATATATGCAGGTCTTAATATTGAAAAGATTGGAAAATGCATGGGCGACCCAGATGCTGATGCTGATAATCCTGTCTTGAAAGAAGAGCAAGATGCCCAAGTATTTTCTTTTGTAATTGCTATTAGTTCATTATATCTGTGCAGTAATATATTGATATCTTACAGAACTGGTGTGTTTTTTTTAGATTGGAAAGGGATCACGAGGTGATGTTACCATCTTGCCTACTCTTGTGGTCAATAATCGACAATATCGAGGTTTGTACTGTATGCTACTGTGATGGTTAGTGATTTGAATTTCCAAATGCTAAACGGAATCTTTCCAGGAAAATTGGAGAAAGGAGCTGTTCTAAAGGCTATATGTTCTGGGTTTGAGGAGACTACCGAACCAGCTGTTTGCCTGAGCACTGGTAAATTTTTACCTTTTTTTTGGCTTCACAGAAAATGTACAGTGGACTTGTTTTGGTGCAGACCTGATTCTTTCCAACTGGTATACCTTTTTGGGACAGATGTGGAGACAAATGAGTGCTTGTCAAACAATGGTGGTTGTTGGCAGGATACAGCAGCTAACATCACTGCGTGCAAGGTAATTTATCTATGAAAATTACTAACTAAAGAAAGAGCAATGTGGGGTTATAGTTTTTTATTTTCTTACATATGTGTGTATCTGGTCAGGATACATTCCGTGGGAGAGTATGTGAATGCCCCCTGGTTGACGGTGTTCAATTCAAGGGAGATGGTTACACATCTTGTGAAGGTTAAAAGGCTTTAAACTTCAGATTTCTGTCAATATAATTTACTTCAAGGGTGCTCTGTTAGCGTTCCATGTTTATTCCTTCAGTTCTATGCTATGTGGAGCAGGATGCGCTGATTCTTTTGTTGTGAATCTGCTATTCTTTTATTCCTGTCGAGCATTTTAATTATAACTATGGTCTTCCGCATTTGCAGCAAGAGGACTTGGACGTTGCAAGATAAACAATGGAGGATGTTGGCATGATGCCCGAAATGGACATGCATTTTCTGCCTGTTCGGTTAGTAAATATTAAGTTTTTGGACCCAACTCCACTGAACTTATTTAATCTCCATTAAATTCTGTTGTAATGCTTGAAGTTCTACTGGATTTAATACCTCGTGTTGGAAACTGAATTATTTCATGAATTGTTGTTGGAGCAGGATAACGGAGGGGTCAAATGCCAGTGTCCCACAGGATTTAAAGGTGATGGTGTCAAAAATTGTGAAGGTGAGGGCTGCTTGTATTATTTTTTCTATTAACATTTTTCCCAAAACCTTTTTGAGTCATATGGATCAGCATGTAAATACTATATATATAACACATCGAAAACAGATTCCTGAGTTCGGTTGTTAGGGCCTGTTTGCAGACGTCTCTCCATAAGCTCATTTTAAGAGAGAAAAATAAATGAGAAATTAAAATTATCTTCTCTATTAGCTAATATTAACCTATGCACAAGTATAAATAAAAATTTAGGAAAAAGTTATACGGGAGAACATCTACATATTAGCTAATTTCAATTTTTCTTATTTTTATTTCTTAGAAGGAGCTTATGGAGAAGCTCATCCAAACATGTCTCTAATACTCTTATGTTTTTCTATAAATACGTGGAGAAATGTTATGTGCATTCAATGGTTTACCACCTTGGTCAAAATTATCTTCCTCCATCTTTTCTTGATGAGATGTACTGTCCTCCGAGTTTGTTTAATACGGGACACTGCGTACACCTAGTGAATGTTTTCCAGATAACTGGAGAAAAATGAATACCTGAAATTGAATATATGTTTCATCTTTACAGATATTGACGAATGCAGAGAGAAGAAGGCTTGTCAGTGCCCTGAATGTAGCTGCAAGAATACTTGGGGCAGCTATGAGTGCAGTTGTAGTGGAGATCTTTTATATATGAGGGACCACGATACCTGCATAAGTGAGTAAAATACACAAGACATTTTACTCGATCCTTCATTTTCATGAGCTTGTTATAAGTCATGTTTCATGTCCTCTACTGGATTACCTACAGGTAAAATTGGAAGTCAGGGAAGATCTACTTGGGCTGCTTTCTGGCTGATTATACTTGGCGTAGTTATGATTTCTGGTGGGGCATTCCTAGTGTACAAGTATAGAATAAGGGTGAGCTCTGCTGCTTTATTTCATTTTGGTGTTTGCATAATGGTGGAACTCAGTTTTATAGGATACACATTTAATGGTGTTTTTTTTTTCTTTGGTGGTTTTGCAGCAATACATGGATTCTGAAATCAGAGCAATCATGGCACAATATATGCCCCTGGACAGCCAAGGAGAAGTTCCAAATCATGTGAATGATGAAAGAGCATGAATGAAAGGAAAATGTAGCATGGGTGTGGGTTTTTCCTGTACCATGTTTGAGCCATTTTGAATTTTCACATTGAATTTAGCAGACTGTATGTATGATATGGAAATGTAGCATTCTGTATACTTAGAGGGTGAGTGAGGTGCTATTTCTCTGGATTCTAGGATTTCTGCTTTACCAGACACGTTCTTCCACGCACAAGGTTGTAACTTATCGTGCTGTAATACATGCAAGTTAACTTGGTTATCTTGTTCCTTTGTTCCGTAGTGTGTAGGATGATCTATCTTGAATCCTGTCACTCACCAAATGTCGTTGAGTTACGACTAATGATGTTCTTTTTTAGTTTTATCACCCTTGCGGAGACTGCCTCAAAATTGCCTTCAACACGTGAGTTTCTATGAATTAATGATTTCAATACTATTACCAGTTTCTGAATACCGACAGTTCATTGATGATTTCTTCACTAATCAAACTACTGTTTATGGATAAAAGAAAAATTAATATATTTGGTTTCTAGAGAATCTATATAAATGTTTCTAACAGTATTTTTTACCAACTAAATGAAACGTAATCATTTCTAATATACGAATCATAATTTACTAGATTTACCATTTTCGGATATGAAAAATGTATCTGATGCCAAAAGTTATAAAAGGAGAAAGTGAATATTTGTGACACAATAAAATGTCATTGATGTATAATTATAAGTTACTTGTAGTTAATGGAAATGCATGAATTCTTTTAAAATTAGTTACAGTGCCCGCTGTTAAAATTAGGTCCGCCTGCCTAGGACTCGATCGTGGTACTAGTCTATAACGATCAAAATCGAATCGTGATCCTGTTAATGAAGCAAATTCAATGAAACAACAACTGGTACCATAAAGAAGCGGCCATAAACTGGATAATCTTGACCAATTTAAAAAATCATTTAATGTCGTTGAAATAACTGAATTTTGGGTTGTTTGATCAAGTAAGGAAAACTCAATGGAATTCATAATTGTCTCAATATTTTTTTTTCTAATTGTCTAAATACCTTTTTGGTCTTCATTTTCGTAGTGTTTGTTGCGAATGGTCCTCATTTTCACAGAATGTTTAAAATGGTCCTCATTTTTACCGAATGTTTAGAATGGTCCTCATTTTCGCAATTCGTGTTTTATTTGGTCCTTTTCTGTAACGCCGGTTAAATCATTAACGGAGCATTGTACATATGGCACGATTTGTATTATGGTGTATTACGTGTACTGTCCAGGTGACTTAATTAGATATTCGAGAGGATAAATAAGTGAGGTAGGGTTTTGGTAGGGAATGTTTGGACAGTTGGTGAGTTTTGACAATCTTGTTCCTCCATTCCAATTGGAGCACACACCCAATTTGGAAAAGAGTGATGTTAACAATTAAAGAGTTAAATATTGATGCTTACAGATACCTTATTGTTATACCTCAAAAGTATCTATACAAATACCTAATTTATGTACACGTAATACACCCTAATACAAATCGTGTCACATGTACAATGCTCCGTTAATGATTTAAACGGCATTACAGAAAAGGACCAAATAAAACTAATTGCAAAAATGAGGATCATTCTAAACATTCGGTAAAAATGAGGACCATTTAAAATATTCTGTGAAGATGAAGATCATCCGCAACAAACACTACGAAAATGAGAACCAAAAAAGTATTTAAGCCATTCTTTTATTAGTAAATTAACAAAATAGGTTAATTAAATTTTAAATCCTTGATAAAATTACAATTTTCAATAATTTTTGTCACTTAATTTTTTTCGTTAACTCATGATATTATATTGTGTCGCGCCCTGATTAATTTAAATTTTAGAAAAACATTTCTGAAGAAAAAAAAAAGGCTTTAGCAATGAGATTTCAGTTATAAACTGTTTCAAATACAAAATAAATTAATCTCAGCACGCATTTAATAAACGGTTGGTAAAATTCAGAAAACAGATAAAGTTACATATGATATATTCTGGTAACAAGCTTTAAAAACATCACGTAATTGTTAAAGATATGATTGTTTATATTTTATTTTTCCAGTACAATTATTGCATGAAATGCTAACGACCCAAAGTGAAGCAAAATTATCCATTGAAGAATGTTCGCAAATGCTCAATCAAAGAATAAAAAATGAACCGAAGTTTATGTATCGTTGTTCAGAAAGACACATGGTTGAGTAATTTTGAGTAATTTCATGCGTCTCCATTGTCGTTGATATACACTAGTTGTGAACAGAGCTTATATAAACATCACAGAATGATTCTGCCTGCTCTCAATATTCTTTCACTTCTATGATATGCATTTTTTTTGTTGTTTTGTGATGTTGATGTTAAGTTCGAGGCCAATGTTCATTCCATTGAAAGCAATGGGAGCGTACATCCACAGATCATCAGAACTCAGAAGCTGTTCAAATTCAAATGTGGGAAATAGTATCAGTTGTTGTTTCTTTTCAAATTTTAGATGCAGCTAAAGTAAGAAGGATAACCAAGTTGTTACCTTAATTTGAAGCTGTAAAAACTTCACATATTGCACAGCTTCATCAAGCATTGTGCTGATATCCACCTTAGTTCCATTCGGGACCAGACTCTGTAGAATTCTCAGTCTTTCATTTATTCTTTCTCTTCTCTTCTGCACAAATGCAAAATATAAGACCCAATTCCTCGAATTAAACAGTATCATGAAGTGTCAGCAATCAGAAAAATGACTTACTCTTGCATACGCGCTCTGTGTATCAGTTGCAGGGTCTCTATTAGATATTGATTTTCCACTTAACTTTGGCGCTCTAGAATCTTTGGAGTCATCATCTGAACAGCAACTGTTTAAGGTCTGATTCTGAGGGTCAGGACTTGCTTCCTCTTCAGTGTTCCTTAAAGAAGCTGGTTTTGGATTCTTCTTAGATTTCACATTCCTCTTGTTCTCTGGGCCCTATATGAAAATCACGGTTCATGAAGACAAACACGTATCATAAATTCTGCATGAGAAGGAAATGCGAGAAAAGAGAGTAATATAACTAGTAGAATTAAACTTGGTGGTATTCTACCTCAAATGAGCTCCTAAACCTTTTTTCTGATTTCTCCATGCTTCTGCTATTATCCTTTTCTGGTTCAGAAACTAGTATTTGGCGTACATTGTGATCCTGCAAATCCATGTCAGCAAGATTCTCTCTCCCTGACTCAAGACCCAACTCTTGTAAGGAAAAACCAATGGTACTATGAGCACTGTTCTGGGATTGTGAATCTGCATTTGGAGCTTTTGTTTCCATGTTCAAACTTTCATAAAACTGTTCTGGGATTGAGCAGTTACCAAGCAGCTGGTTCATGAAGTCAGCTTCCTCCTCTGTGTACACTTCACTGAGACAACTCATCCATTCTTGAGACATCTCCTCAATATGCTCCATTTGCTTTTTCTTTGGATGCCAGTAACTATAAAGAGAGAGAGAGTGTGTGTATGTGTAATGCAGAATAAGAAGCTCCACTATTTGTTTAAATGCTTGAACGGAAAAGTTGGAGAAACACTCTATTTATAGTAATGCTAATAGAGGGAATGGCTGTATCACTATCCATAAGAAAACATCTGAACTGAATCATCACATATAATTGGCAATAATTATATAGCATAGCATCTGACTAAGTCTCAAAGTACGTCTTTTGAGACATGGGTATGAAAATATTCCACTCTATCTTATATTAAATTAAAGATTGGAGAATGAGTAGTGTGAGGCATGCAGTAAGGAAGTTTGGAAGGTAGGAAATTGAAGGAGATAAAGAAAGAGAATTACACCTGTAATTGGGAGACGTGGGTTATGTATGCGTTGAAAAGGAACATAAAACGGCTGGCAGTTTGAGATCGTGGTGATGAGTCTGAGTTCTAAACTGTTATTTAACCAGACAGCATTATCTGTAACTGGATTTTTGTCCCCTCCACAGTTGTTAAAAACCCATCACATTTTCCACGGACTTCAACTCAAGTTTCCAGAGTAGATTTGAGTTGACACTATATCACATTACGTGGAAAGATGAAATACCAGACTCTTCCTTCTGTCCAGAAGGAAATGTATTATTCCTACAACAAATTTTTGTACGCATTTCTCTTCATTACATAGTTCATTTTTATCCCTTAATAAAGAAATAAAAACTGAACAAAGTTAGTGTTATATTTTCTACAAAGTATATGAGGGGGTCTGAATCACATATGGTTGCTGATAACAGTTTACATGCATGTATAGTATTTGCTCTGGTGGTACATTCATCTCAGGAGATCAGTCTGTGAATGAGTGCAGTTCATGTAAGATTTTTTGGCTAATTATTTTTGTAAGCTGTGACCTAAGGAGAGTGTGAATGCTATGCTGTGCATGTTAAGTTGTCAAAAGACAGTTCCTCCCAAGCATGTTTCCTCTTAACAGTCATGAGAAAATAAGCTTTCAACAGATATACAGTGTAAAACTATCCATGTAAGGATTGTATGGTAAAAATGGACTTAAAAGTTCTATTCAAAATGTTAGGAACAGTTCTGTGTAATTTAACATATGGAATCAATAATCTCAAAGTACATCAAAGAATAGTATAAATTAGTTTGAATTTGGGTTTTTTCACTCCACTTTTATTTGGGGTAAGGCAAGCCAGGCAAGTCCTGCAAAATAATGCTAATAGCTTTAGAGTGAGAAGAATTCAAGTTAGAATCCAGGCTGTTTGCAGTTACGATGACTGCCGTGTGAAAACTGCAATATTTGTGTTGTTTTTAAACCTGAAATAATCGTTATGCATTGAACTCGTGGCCACAAGAATTGTTATTTACACTATACTATACAAAACACTGATAGAAAAGCATCGGCAAATAAAAATACTATCTGAATACAGATTCAGGGCGTAACACACACAGGTCCAGATACATCTTTTATCACTGGCCCTTGAGTTCTTTGAGGAGGCACTCTCTATCAAGTCAATCCATGCCACTAAAATACTGACCACGAATTTTAATATTAATCATGAAACAATTTTCTACATTATAAATTTTAAATTTCAATTATTTTCTAGAATTTAAGAATTCTTTTTCAATGAAAACGTTATAACAAATTACAATTATGCGAAAATATTCTTAAAAATAATTTCAACAGCTGTAGAACTTTTCCGCTTTTTCCAAACGGGGTTAGGATAAGACCCAATATAAAAGTACAAGTATTGGCGTTGGAAGGGTGATGACATTTGTACCATCCTGGTCAATATAAAACCAAACACATGGAACTACTAAAGAAGTAGGTATAGAAAATTGCATAATGATAAATGGCCACAAAAACATATAGCTCAAAACAATTATATAAAACAAAAAGATTCTCAGTTCAACAACTTGAGCGTGATAAATAACTTGAATAAATGCCATAGAAATTCTTAAATTCTTCAAACAATGAAATCATCCCCACCACATCATCACTAATGCCAGAATCCAAAAACCGTAGGGGAAGATGGACACTGATCACTCATTCAGCGATACTGCAACGCAAACAAAAAAAAAGTGGTTATGAAAACCTGTGCAGGAATAATATGGAAAATTTGAAATCCATGCAGATAAATAAAAAATGTTTACCTTAATGAAGCCAATTTCCTTGGCATTACTACGGAAACACTGCCTGCAACACATAAGCCCATACTTCCTAATCAATCCATGAGGGTTCCCACACACGCGGCTGCAGAACAGAAGAACGCATCCCAATCAATCAACAAATCTCATCAGAATAAAGAGAAACCAATTAAGCACCACCAATTCACAAACAGTATAATAATCTGAACTTGGACAGACAAAAAACTAGACAAACAAGAAGACCCCTAAAGTTCTAAAATCCAAAATTAAAAACAGAGGAAAACAATGAAACATAGTGAAACTAGAGGCAGCATATGTATGCCCAACAAAGTTTTAAAGTAAGACATACATTTTTACAAGGCAAGAAATAACCTATTTCACAAGCAATTATACAAAATCACTATGATGATCTCCAATCATATGGTCAGGATCAACACTCGAGACAGCTTACAAATGTATTGGTCCATCGACAACTAAATACCAAAATACCAATTTGCAAATGTCTGGCATTATAGTGCAGTATCTTCACACAATCGTTAAATATCCAAAAAGGATGCTCAATCACTAATCTAAGGACATCCTCAAAGAATATACATCCAATCACAAAACCCGATCTACACACTGATGCACAATATAAGTTCAGATAAACAATCATATGTAAAATTGGTAGCTTTTAACGTTAACAGAGTTTTCCTGCTAAGCGTTTTTAAATAGATATTTTCAAAATTCATTTTTAAAGAAAATCAATTCATCCAAATTAATTATATTTAAAATCAATATTACAGACACGCCAAAACTTCAACAAAATAAAATAGAAATGGTACTAAAAACTCAATTCAAACCCAAACGATGAGGAAAACATTGGTTATCACAAAAACGGTGATACGACTCACTCACCTCTTTCAAATGGGGATCAAAATAAATCCTTCAAACTAAGAAAAAATTCATAATATTAATAGTAATCAAATGGACTAAGAACACGCAGGGAAAAGTATCAACTTTGCCATCCAAGACCACCACTAAGGGAAGATGAATTAGTACCAGGTGCGAGAGCCAGGCCCATAGTTTTTTGGATGGGAGTTCCACACGTTGGAGTGCCCCATGTTGCTGATTTGCAAAGACGAAAACGCAAGAATCCCAAAACCCTAGCCTCCAAGTCGCACAGAAATATGAAAATCAAGAGCGAAATTCTGAAATATATAGTAGAGTGAAAACCCTAGGACGTGTTTGGTCACTCTCTTAATCAATTACTGTTTGCTTTATTTTAAATTTTAAGAAATGTTATTAAATAATAGTTTAAAAAGGAAAGCCAAAAATGAAAAATAAATCAAAATCGCTTTAAAATATATCAAATGAATTAATATGATTTAGTAATTGATTTAATTGAAAAGCTGTTTATTTTTCATTTTTATAAATATTTCCTTGTAAGCGCTAAATTGAATATTTTGTATTAAAATTCTGAGTGATTTGGTTAAAATTGGATTGTCTTAATATCTTCCAAATACCCAAAACTGTCAAAATAATCCTGTATAAATTTTTAAAACATATATAATTAAAAAAAAAAACACTTTTTCTTCTTTATTCTCAAATGAAACTTGTACATATTTCCAATATATTATAAAATATTTTCAAACTATTTACGGTTAATATCTCACAATATAATAACATATAATAATATTTATATTCTTAATATATTAAAAAATATTTTAAAAATATTTACAATTAATATTTTATGATATTATAATTTATTATCATGTTTTATTATATTTTAATATGATTTATTATACAACATTCTCAAAGTATTTTGATTATCATGAGTATAATTTATTTAATACATATGTTTACTATAACTTCAAAAACTTATGCATAAATATCATCAGAAAAATTTATATATATATATATATATATATATATATATATATATATATATATATATATATATATATATATAT
>Ga0209589_1010333_pt1 | contig 13643 bp, 8 predicted proteins | sample CowpeawhiteBW_FD_187525 | JGI IMG/M metagenome (GOLD analysis project Ga0209589, IMG submission 187525) | Root nodule microbial communities of legume samples collected from California USA - Cow pea white BW (SPAdes) (version 2) | ecosystem: Host-associated > Plants > Roots > Nodule | place: USA...
TTTTTTTTTTTTTTTCTAAAAGTCTTTTTAATTTTTTTATGTTTAAAAATTTTAAAAAAATAAAAACAAAAATTATTATATAAAGTTATATATAAAAAATTTATAAACAACAAAAAAAAGTGGTTGGCCAACCCGTCTTTAGGCAGGGCGGGTTGTAGTGTCTAACCCGTTTCCTAGTGGCAAGCAGCCCAACCCAACTCGTTTTTGGCGGGTTAAGGGCGGGGTGGGCCAAAACGGGCTAGGCTGTCCCATTTTGCCACCACAAGAAAAAAATAAGACCTAGACTCTTGCTCCTCTACTCGTTGATAGACAAGTAATTGGATATGAATGATTTTTTTCAAATTAAAGGCATAGAAGGTTCTCTAAACATTTACAAAAGTCATTCCTCAACTTTGTGTTTGGATGAAGTATTTCAACAATTCTAAGAAATTGAAATGCATTGCCTTTGAAATTCTTGTAACTGAATTCCCATTATTTTCTAAATAATATATTTGGATAGAGTAATTGGAATATCTTACATTTTAATTTCTTGTTTAGATAAAATAATTGAATTTCTCTTATGAGAAAAAAATTCATTTTAACAATATTTATTTAATATATAAAATTTTTAAATTAAATTTAAAAAACATAATTGTATACTTAAAATATTTAAATTTAGTCAAATTTTGATCGAGCCGACTCGACCAAATTCGACCAAATTCTGGCGGGCGTAAGCTTAGTCCAATTTGGATAAATTTAGGTCGGGGTCGACTTGGCCAACTTCGGCCAAGATTGGTTTGGCTCAATTTGGTTAAATTTTGGTCGGATTTGACTCAATCGAATTTGGCCAAAATTTGACCAGGCCAACTCCTTCGCATTCAACTTTTTTGGCTGGGAATGACTAAATCGCATTTGGCCAGGTCGACTCGGCTAAATTTTGGTCTAGATCGCCTTAGTCAAATTTCGGCTAAGGTCGATTCGACCGATTTCGGTCACATTCGACCATATTTGGGTCAATGCTCACTTAACCAAAATTTCCAAAGTTTAGTTGAGGTCAACTCTGCCAAATTTGGATGAATTTAGGTCGTCTCGACCAAATTTATCTCACGGTCGATTAGGTCCAAATCTAGAGAAAATTTTGATCCAAGAAGATTCGATCGAATTCAACAAGGGTTGAGTTTGCCTTATTCAACCGCATTTTGACCAGGGTCAACTGGACTAAATTTGGCCAAATTTCGGACATGTCCAACTCAGTAGAATTCAACCATATTTTGGCTAGATTCAACTTCGGTCGCATTTAGCCAATTTTTGTATTTATTTATTCGGTCGAGTTGGCCCCAGCCAAAAATTTGGCCAAACTTGGTTGAATTTGGTTGAGTTAGTACTAACCAAAATTTGGCCAAAATTTTAATCCAGGTGGAATTTTGGTCAAGTTCGCACCAACCGAAATTTTACCAAATTCGGCTTAGTTAGTCTTTGGTCAATTATCGGTCAAGTTGACCCTAACCTTTTTTTCACATTGAACAATGAGGAATTCCACAAATTGTGGATTTCAATTTCCTTCTTGTTTGAATTAATTTCAAATTCTACTATTTTATTTATTTGAAGTACCGTCTTAAAATTCCTCAATTTTAATTTCTCTTAATTTCCTCATCCAAACAAGTCATTTTATTCAAAGAAATTTAAATTCTCCAAATAAATGAATTACTCTCTTAAATTGTTTCATCCATACACACCATTGGGGATGTTAACAGGGTGGATAAGGTACGGGTAGTAGCTCTTTCGACCTGTACTCGTATCCATATTTGTGCGGGTAGACCTGTACTCGTATCCATATTTGTGCGGGTATCCCTTATGCGGGTACCCGCATTTTTTTTAATATCTACGGATATCCACGAGTACCTACGGGTATTTACAAAAGAAAATTTTAATCTTTAACAACATATTTTAACCATAAATTCAAATAAAAATACAATGCATAACATTCATAAATTTCAAACAAAATGCAAATAACCAATTTAAATAATGTTGAATGAAAATTTACAAAGAAAGAAAGATTTTTTTAAACCAATTGATAAAAAATAACCCATTCCATTTCAATGTATTAATGTTTTAATCATGTTTTTTTAATTTTTTTATTTAAATTAGAGTATACTCGTATGATACCCGTATTCACCCTATTAACATGCAGGTATAAAAAATACTCGTAGTCGTTACCTACGAATATCCATTTATAATATTTATTTTCTACCCATCGCGAGTTTATCCGCGAATACCCACGAGTACGAATTTTTTTACATCCCTACACATAATAAAAGTTTCAATAATCAACCCAGGTTTGGTTTAAATGAAACTTTTTCTCATTTTTCATTGAACTTATCACCATAAGATTGGTTTTAACATAGTCCTCTCAATGTTAGAAGTATAGATTAAATTCAAGATAGGAGTAAATTAATATTTAATGATTTCAAATATTTTTGAAAATAAATAAATTTTCTCTAAATCAATTGCACTTTTAACTTTATGAAATGTTAATATCAATGTCTTTTTACCTTTCCAAAGCACATAATTAATATATTACTAGAATCTTTTATATTTCATTAGATTTTTTTTTTGAAAATTTGTTAAAGTAATTTGCAAGAAAAGACTTGTTTTTGTTATTTTTTTAAGATTTTTAATTGGCAAGTAATCCTTTATGGATAATTACTTCGTACAAATGTTTTTTTGCGAAAAGTGTTTTATATAAAATATTTTGAAAAGATATTGGTACCAAAACTATTTTTCATAACAAAATTTATATTTTCTACGACAAAAAAATCAAAATAAAGTTTACAAAAAATATGTGTTTTTTAGTAGTAATATTCGATTCATGTACGATATGTAGGAGATAAGTGAAGAAAAATGTGAATGTACTTGTATAACAAAAGAGCTATGTCTGGTCGTCTAATCACCTTGATTAAGTCGATCTTTTAATTTCTTAATTTTTACAAAAACATCTCAAGAAAACAAGAAAAGGTCATACATGTAAAACTAATAAAGGATCTTTAAGATTTATAATTCTCACGATAAAACATAATAGAGCACTAACCTTGATCCATGAGAGATCCCGTGAATATGCGTTCTTCAAATTTGTAATCTTGTGTGCTTTTCAATCAATCACCGTTTCCCAATCTATCTCTTTACCTTTCTTTCTCTTCTCACGCGTTCTTGATGGGTTACTGTGAAAAGAACCTTATGGCTAGAGACAGAACCCCAATTCCTTTTATAAACCAACGTCCATCAAGTTGGTTTTTATTTTATCTTTATCTTTATCTTTATTTTATTTTATTATCACTTCCCATAATAATAACCAATAAGTCTTTATATTTTATTAAATCACAATTGGGTTGGGCTCATCATAATATTTCAAATGAGTCACTAATAGAATTAATTCGTCAATTAATTCTAACATTCTCCCACTTGACTCATATTATGCCATAACATTATGTGATTTAATACATAAACATAATGCGCATTAAAAGACCTTGCATAAATTGGTTCCATCATTATTCATAATTAAAGATACATAAATAATAAGAGTCATGGCGGTCACACATCATTTGATCGACATTATCCCTTCCATGTACTACTATATCATCCCTTTCTCCTTAATATGACCTTAAAAACGAGAAGTCCATAATGGGTTCAAACATAATGTCATTTTACAAAGCAATAACATAACATAATTTGTTTTCTTCATCATAATTTGCATGCATAAACATAAAGAAGAAAACACAGATTTTAGAAATTTATACATTAGGGAGCTCAAAGTGTCACATAAACATTAAAAACATTAACATTCAACATTTAACATTCACTAGTAGACATAATGCCCATATTTTTTACATGACCAACATACAATTTGGGCGGTAACCCTTTTGTTAAAGGGTCAACAATCATAAGATCTGTGCTAATATGTTCTATTGACACTTTACGTTTCTTAACTTCTTCTTTAACGACAAAGTATTTCAACTCCATATGTTTAGCACCTTTAGAATACTTGTCGTTTTTAGAAAAGAAGACTACTGCGAAATTATCACAATAAATTTTCAACGGCTTCGAAATACTGTCAACTACTCCAAGTCCTGAAATAAAGTTTCGCAACCAATTAGCCTGAACTGTGGCCTCAAAGCATGCCACAAATTCAGCTTCCATGGTGGATGCAACAATGACAGACTGTTTCGCACTTTTTCATGAAATCGCTCCTCTGGCTAAAAGATACACATAACCAAATGTAGACTTTCTTGTATCCACACAGTCGGCAAAGTCTGAATCTGTATAACCTATCACCTCAAGGTGATTAGATTTTCTATAAGTAAGCATGTGATTCTTTGTTCCTTGTAGGTATCTTAAAACTTTCTTTGCAGCTTTCCAATGCTCCAGACCTAGATTACTTTGGTATCTACCAATAATACCAACTGCAAAGCTAATATCTGGCCTCATACAGGTTTGAGCATACATCAAACTCCCAACAACATATGCATAAGAAATATTTTCCATCTGTTTCCGTTCCAAATCATTCTTTGGACATTGCATGAGACTAAACTTGTCTCCTTTCTGTATTGGAATGGGAGATGCTGAACATTTATCCATTCTGAATCTCTCTAAAACTGTATTAATATATGCATTCTGATTCCTTGTGATCTATCATGGAATATTTCTATTCCTATCACATAGTATGCCTCACTCATATCTTTCATTTCAAAGTTATTAGAGAGAAACCTCTTAGTCCCACTTAATAGACCAAGATCAAGCAAGATATCATCAACATACAAAATCAGAATTATAAACTTACTCCCACTGACCTTCAGATATATACACCGATCAACGATGTTTTCTTTAAATCCAAAGGACACAATAGTATCATTGAACTTAAGATACCATTGCCGAGAAGCTTGCTTAAGTCCATATATCGATCTCTTAAGTTTACACACCATGTGCTCCTTTCCTTCTTTAGCAAACCCCACCGGTTGGTCCATATAGACATCCTCTTCTAAATCCCCATTCAGAAAAGCAGTTTTGACATCCATTTGATGCAACTCAAGATCATAATGAGCTACTAATGCCATGATAATTCTAAAAGAATCTTTCTTAGAAACAGATGAAAATGTTTCCTTATAGTCAATGCCGTCTTTCTGAATAAAACCTTTGGCAACAAGACGGGCCTTGTAACGTTCAATATTGCCTTGAGAGTCACGCTTAGTCTTAAAGATCCATTTACATCCAACTCTCTTGCATCTTTCTGGCAATTCTACAAGGTCCCATACGTCATTATGTGCCATTGATTTAAGCTCATCTTTCATGGCATCTAACCACTTATCAGAATTATCACCATTAATGGCTTCTGAAAAAGAAATTGGATCATTATCAATACTTAAGTCATTTTCTGACTCTTGTAGATAAACCACATAGTCATTCGAAATAGCAGACTTTCTATCTCTGTGAGATCTTCTTAATACTATTTCTTGTGGTTGTTCTACTATCGGTGCTTTATTAACCTCAAGATCATTAATTTGTTGTTCTTCTTGATTGTTGTGAGTTTCTACAACATGTAGAACAATAACTCTTGATAAAGAAGTACTAGCTATAAGAACTTGAACTCTAACTTCCTTAATCTCCACATTTCGTGAAGCTTCACTCCCACTGGTTTCACCATTCTCAATGAACCGAGCATTTCTAGTTTCAACGATTCTTGTACTACGGGTAGGACAGTAAAACATATACCCTTTTGATTTTTCTGGATAACCAATGAAAAATCCACTGATTGTTCTTTCATCCAGTTTCTTTTCTTGTAGATTATATATTCTTACTTCTGCCTGACAACCCCAAACATGCAAGTGTCTCAAACTGAGTTTCCTATTCGTCCATAACTCAAAAGGAGTCTTTTGAACAGCTTTACTAGGAACTCTGTTCAACAAATACATGGCAGTCTTTAAAGCATACATCCACAATGATATAGGTAAACATGAATTACTTAACATACTCCTAACCATATCCATTAAGGTTCGATTACGCCTTTCTGATACACCATTTTGTTGTGGTGTGCATGGCATTGTGTATTGAGCACAAATACCATGTTTCTTAAGGAACTTAGCGAACGGACCAGGGTGTTGTCCACTTTCATCATATCTTCCATAATACTCACCACCTCTATCAGACATTACGATTTTCACCTTTCTGTCTAATTGCCTTTGCACTTCATTTATATAAACTTCCAAGGCATTTACTGACTGAGATTTCTCATGCATTAGATAGACATGTCCATAACGCGAAAAATCATCAATAAAGGTGATGAAGTACTTCTCTTTATTGAAAGAATTTACATCAAACGGAACACATATATCGGTGTGTATGATTTCAAGAAGCTGAGTGCTTCTCGTGGCTCCTTTCTTTGTGTGTTTAGTTTGTTTGCCTTTAATACAATCCACACACACACATTCAGATCAGTAAAATCTAAATCCGGAAGGATTTCATTCTTTACTAATCTTTGCATTCTTTCTTTGGAAATATGTCCCAAACGTTTATGCCACAAGTAAGCAGATCGTTCATCCACTAAACTACGTTTAGTGCTAACATTGTGATGCAAAGTCATAAGAGTTTTAGCATATAAATTATCCAAATTCAATTTATATAAACCATCAAAAAGTGTACCAGATCCAATCATAAAAGTACGCTTAAACAAACTGAAACAACCATTCCCAAACTTAAAAGAATATCCAGCAATATCAAGATTAGAAAAAGAAATTAAATTCCTAGTGATACTAGGTACATAAAAAGTATCCATAAGGTCTAAGTGATATCCAATGTCGAGGATTAGACGATAAGTCTCGACCGCTTCCACTGAAACTTTCTCTTTATTGCCCATGAAGACAAACTTCTCATTTGGGTTTATGGTTCGGGTTGTAAGAAATCCCTGCATCACATTAGAAACATGAGTCGTACATGCAGAATCAATCCACCACATATTATGGGGAACTTCAGTTAAGTTTGATTCAAAACATACGTAAGCATTATGCTCACCTTTCTTTTCGAACTAAGCTCTACGCTTTATGCAGTCATTCTGGAAATGTCCAGACTTCCCGTAAAAATGACATTTGTCATTTTTCTTCTGGATTTTGGTTGAGGACTCATCAATCTTTAGTGGTCCTTTACCCTTTCCATGTTTCTTAGCAACTTTCTTTCCAACAGCTACTTGATTCTTCACATACTGAATAGAGTGGCTTCCTAAGTTCTTCAGTCGGGTCTCCTCCTGAACTAGCATACTATGCAATTCATGCACATTCCACTTGTCTTTCATGGTGTTGTAGTTCATCTGGAACGGACCATACTCAGACGGTAATGAGTTCAGAATGAACTGCACGAGAAAACCTTCATCCACTACCATTCCTAAATACTTAAGTCTTGTTGCGATATTTGTCATCTCGATCACATGCTCATGCATGGTACGTGAGCCGTCAAACTTCATGGTGGTTAACGTACTCATCAGTGTCTCAACGAGAGACTTATCAGCAGTTTGGGAGCGCTCTTCCACAAATTTCATAAATTCTTTTGCGTCATCAGTTTTGGAAAGAGCTGACTTTATATTGCTTGTTATGCTCATTCTCATAAACATTAAGCTAAGTCTGTTTGATCTTGCCCAAGCTTTGTAATGGGCTTTCTCTTCATTGCTACTAGCATCCGTGATAGCAGTCGGCTTTTCAACTTGAAAAGCTAGATCAAGATCCAACACACCTAAGTGAAATTGGACTTGCTCACTCCAGTCAGGAAAATTCAACCCATTAAAGACTAGAACAGACGAAGCATACGAGTGTAAAGATACCGAAATAGAGACTGCAATTAACATATGCCTAACATCAATGCTTTGAGTCATAAAACTAAACGTAAAAACAAATTCAGATATAAACAATCATTCTATGCATACTAATGTTCTCCTTTGGGAGATCCAATAATATACAAACATAAACATAATGATGCTAATCATATTATAATATTATTGATAATTAAAATATGCATCAACTAGAATCACCTACTACCTTTGAGTATATAAATAAAACTAGTGACACATACAAAATTATCTACAATTATATTCATTAATTATGAGAACAATTAATCAACCTTTGGACGATCCTTAAATGTCTTATAATTAATGAATTTCAATTAACCCATAAATTTAATTATTCATAATTTAGCATCCATACTATGAGTAATTAGAATAAAACATTAATAATTTGAAATCACAAAAATTTTAAAATTTTGGCCACTTTGGTGACTAACAAAATTTATCATACTTGATTTCAAATAAATAAATAAATAAATAAATATACATTTAATTGCTATAAACTTTATATAGCATCCTCATTAATTTTAATTTAGCAATAATAAACATAAATATTATTGCAAATTAAGATAAAATTATTAATTATTTATATATAAATAATTAATAATAATTTATTGGTGGCGTAAACCCATAAACACTACCCATTTTCATGATGCACGTTCATACATTAACAGCACATGTTCACACTTCATTATGCCATTCATACAATAACGGTTTTTTTTAAGCCATTCACACATTGTTGCATTAATTACTTTATACCAAATTAAAAAAAAAAATCAATTTTCATACTACAAACGTGATAGCGGAAGACATGATTCTTTTAAAAGCACGCATACAATTCCAAGCAGCAGCGGATTCAATATTTTAATGGCAGCATCATCGTTCATAAAATTAAATTAGGGTTTATAATGTTAGAATTAATTGGCGAATTAATTGTATTAGTGACTCATTTGAAATATTATGATGGGCCCAATTGTGATTTAATAAAATATAAAGACTTACTGGTTATTATTATGGGAAGTGATAATAAAATAAAATAAAGATAAAAGATAAAATAAAAATCAACTTGATGGACATTGGTTTATAAAAGGAATTGGGGTTCTGTCTCTGGCCATAAGGTTCTTTTCACGGTAACCCATCAAGAACGTGTGAGAAGAAAAAGAAAGGCGAAGAGATAGATTGGGAAACGGTGGTTGAAGAGCACACAAGATTACAAATTTGAAGAATGCATATTCACAGGATCTCTCATGGATCAAGGTTAGTGCTCTATTATGTTTTATCGAGTGAGAATCATAGATCTTAAAGATCCTTAATTAGTTTTACATATAACATTAGGGGAAAATATCATAAGGGAGAAACATCACATAATAGGAGAATCATAAATTCTACAATCTTGTTCTAATACCACATGTAAAACTAATTAAGAATCTTTAAGAGTTATGATTCTCACTCGATAAAACATAATAGAGCACTAACATTGATCCATGGGAGATCCTATGAATATGCGTTCTTCAAATTTGTAATCTTGTGTGCTCTTCAATCACCGCTTCCCAATCTATCTCTTTGTCTGTCTTTCTCTTCTCACACGATGGGTTACTGTGAAAAGAACCTTATGGCCAGAGACAGAACCCCAATTCCTTTTATAAACCAACGTCCATCAAGTTGATTTTTATTTTATCTTTATCTTTATTTTATTTTATTATCACATCTCATAATAATAACCAATAAGTCTTTATATTTTATTAAATCACAATTGGGTCCATCATAATATTTCAAATGAGTTACTAATAGAATTAATTCGTCAATTAATTCTAACTAAAATAATATACTAAGAATCGATTATTTTAAATAAATATAAACTTAAAAATACTCATTCAATCATATTAAATTTAAGAAGAAAATGTTATTAAATCTATCAACCTTATATTCCAAAATAATTTACATGATGTATAAAAGTAAATTGAAGAAGGACTCTCACTCAAGTGAGCTCCCTCTGCCTAGGCGAGAGCTCGACCCACACACCACAACGACCTCTGCGCATTCTTGCTTAGGCGAGACTCCCCTAGCCTGAGCGAGACACTTGCTCGCTCAAAACTGAGTTGGTCGCCTGAGCGACCCCTCGCGTAAAAAGTATGGGCGAGCCTCTCCTCATCTCGCCTGGGCAAGACAGGCTCGCCTGGGCGAGATTATCAGGTCTCGCCACTATTTTCCTGCGACAACCATTCATACCAGACCAAAAATAACACACTAAAGCATTTCACGCATCCAGGACATCATATCAACCACAGAATCGTAGTACAATAGCCAAAACAGTGAAAATGACGAATACGAGATTAGGTTCTAGCTTCCCTTACCTGGAATGAGCTAGTGCAAGGCCTCGACACCAACAGTGGAGCACCACAGCTCAAGGAACAAACTTAGAAGCTGGAAAAATAGCAGAATGGAACAGAACAAGGGCATTGAGATGAGCCTCAGAGTAAACACGAAAATAAGACCAGGAGAGATCTAGTATGAGCTAAGGAGCAACTTGCATGGGGTCAAAAGAGCTTGAGCAACCTTGACGAAGGCTAAGGATCAAACCCTAGCAGAGAGCTTCTGTTGAGACGAAGGGGTTTGAGGACTGATGTTTTCTGAAAGTGAGATGGGAGTGAGAGTGTTAGGCTAGTTTAAGGTCTTTGGCTCCTCATGGGCCAACCCTTAGGCCCAATTAGATATGAGACAGCCCTTAAACATAAAGGCAAAAATATTGGGTCTTACAAAATTTTTAAAAAATTAAAAAATACGAACACATGAGAGCGCTGTTGCGTCTATGTATTCACTGGTATATACGTATGGGCATACTCTTCATGTCCTAAGATGCCATATAACAGAAAACATTCTAAAATCTATTTTAAACTAAATAAGAAATTGAATCAAATAATATAATATAACCCAAACAACATTGCAATCCATGCTGTGATAAATAATAAGGCCCATAGTAACCATTAACTGTATTTCCTAATATTATCGCTAATGTATATGAAGGATAAGAAAAATAAAAAATAAAAAACCCAAATTAAAAGTTACAGTTAGATAATGTGTTGAGTTATGATTTATTCGTATCGATTCAATTTAATTTGTGAACTTTTGAGGTTGATACCTGGTTGACATTTTAAAATTCTATAGTGGTATTTTCTTGATTAAAACCTTATATTAAAAAATATCTATTAGATAAGAATAATAAATAATATAAAAAATATCAAAATTTAGATACGAAGTTTTTATTATGTTTAATAAAAAGAGAAATATTACTCTTTTTGAGTCATGACTATAGTTTGTTTTAAAAAAAAATTATAATATTAATAATTACGGGTTAAGTTTTTATCATTATTATTATCATGAATATTACACTTCGATCTTTTAAAATGCATTTTTTTTTCTCAATTTAAAATAATCAATACCTACCTTTATTCAACTTCATATTTACTTTAACTCTCCAATAACGATTCAAGATATTAAGTGCTAACAAATACTAGACCAGTCTGAAACACAAGCAGAAATAATCATTTTGCATACCAGAACTTTAAATATCAACTTAAGGTGAATTAGATGAACTTTTAATAACTGAATAATAAACAATAATGAATGAGGATATTCATTCACTCTGCCGAACTTAAAATTAACACTTCATTGGTTCAAAGACAAATCCAATTTTAAAAAGATTGAAAAATATTAAATTTGAAAACTACTAAAAGAGTTCTCATCCCTAATCTGAATGCTTCATAAAAGAATATGTAAAAAAACAAAATAATAAATAAAAACCTGCCCTTATTATTTACGAAAGTAAGGTTATTTAATTTTAAATAACAAAAGAAAGTTATTTATTTTTATATAAAAATATTACACATTCATGTTAAGTTTAATTTACAAAATGAAATGGGCAAGTCTAGATAGAAGATGACATATCTATTTACAGTCTTCGTTCAAGCACAAAATGTTAAAAACTTCATGTATAACCATATAACCTAATTGATTCCATGTGCTAATTCATGTCACTAGGAACAATTCATGCTAACAACAATTTTCATCAAAGTTCTTGAACAAGGAAGAAAAACATCATGGGCATGTATAATATTAAAGAAGCATAACATTAAAATTATTCTGTTGCTCACAACTTCAACTATTCAACTAAATTCAACCAGGTAACTTCAGATGTAACTCTATATAATGATTATGAACAAGTGATATTCACCTGAACAATGATAACTAGTGAGTATGAAAAACATGTCTATAAAAACAGAAATAGTAATTCTTCGAAGTACATAGATTAGACTGCATTAATATTGTCTGAATGTAAGATTGAGTCGACCCGGAGAAAGCCCAGAATCTCTGAGTAATTCCTTTGGAGCTGAATTTGGATAAACATATGGCACACCATGAAAAACATGTCGAGAATCACCACCAAATATTAGCACATCTCCAGAGTCTAGTGTTACCCATTCTGCCTCCTCTTCATTCCTCTCATCCCCATAAAGAAAATCTGCAGAATCACCAATAGAGAAAGACACAACAGGCAACCCTTTCTGCAGACTTTCTTTACTTTCATCACGATCCTACATCAAACAGTTTTGAGTTAGATGCTTCATAGAGTTTGTCCATTTTATAATATACAACAACCAAAAATCGTACAAGATTCGAAAAAATTATATTTCACCAGCACAGGTGAGAAATAGATTGGTAAGAAATAAGTCAATATATTTCAAAATGAAAAAGCAGAACAAAGTAATGTAGGAAGGTGCTAACTTTATGAAGACCAAGTTTTCCATTGTTTGTATAAAAGTTGACTATGCAGATGTCTGGAGTCATTGAAGGAAGAACATCATTCGCATGACGAACACTATATTCCATTTTAGACAGTGATTGAGCTTTTTTGATTGATGTTGCAACTAGCTCACTAAATTGATCTGGAATACTAGGTGGGGTGCTACCATCAAATACACGTTTGGTTCCATATTTATATGTCTGAGGATCCCAATCCATACCAAGACACATCATTTTTAATCGAAGTTTCGCTCCATTTGCATATCCTGGTTGATAGAATCCTCCAGAACCTAGACCAAGTTCACGACAAGCTCTCACTATCTCCACCTAAAAATGTTACAATAAATTAAACTATAAGGTATCATCAACAACATTTCAACATGTTAAAAGGAGTTACAGAACAGTATCCTAAATACTGAAGCAAGTGAAAATGAAGTACCTGTCCATCATGGCTTATGAAATTTTTCAAGAGAACCATCCCAGGCCTCAACACATACCCTTCTGATCTTTCATCAACCATCTCAATTCTACTTTCCTTGTTTTCTCCATGCAGAGTAAATCTTTTTAAAGCAAGTTTTCTTATTCCACGGAGGCAAATGTCAAATGGTCTGAACTCTGGCTTGTTAACTGAAGAATCCAACTTTGAATCACCAACTGCAGCATAGTTTGAATTGTTGTCACTATTATGAGATCTATTGACAGAATCAGGTTTCTTCCCCCAGCATTGATTGCTATGAGGCAATTCATCATGGGGATTTGACAAGTTACAATTTTCTGCAACTTTCTTTCTAAGAGGTGACTTAGAATTTTCAAAATTGGAATTTGGTACACTAAATTTGTCTCCACTGGGGTTGGCAGATTCTAAATCTAAATCAACACGAGTTCTCCTGCTGAAATTTTTAGGTTTAGAAGCAGTAGTGGTGGCATTTGATGAGGAAATTGACTCATTAGAATTAGATATTATTGGCTCAGGGTGTTTGTCTCCAAG
>Ga0209589_1010334_pt1 | contig 13642 bp, 7 predicted proteins | sample CowpeawhiteBW_FD_187525 | JGI IMG/M metagenome (GOLD analysis project Ga0209589, IMG submission 187525) | Root nodule microbial communities of legume samples collected from California USA - Cow pea white BW (SPAdes) (version 2) | ecosystem: Host-associated > Plants > Roots > Nodule | place: USA...
TAACCAATGGTACTTTGTTTGTTCTTGTTGCTGTTAGCACTACTTCCAAATTCAGAAAAATCTACTTGCGTTGGCTAAACTTTAACCTCTTAAGTGTTTTCTAAATCGAAAGCATGACGACGACAATAATAATAATAATAATAGAGACGACGACAATAATAATAATAATAATAGAGTTATTTTGAAAGTAAATTTATAGAAGTTATAGTTCATATTTTAATCTATCTATTAAAAAGCTACCTTCTAATAATAATAATTACAGAAAATATTATTTCTTTAAATAGGGAAGTCAAAATTGTTTAAGTGGTCCAAACTTGATCCTTTAGTGAAAGGAAATATTGCAAAAGATTTGATTTATTATCGGAGTTAGTTTAGTATCTGCATTTTTTGAGATATTTGAAGTATGTATTTTTTTTTTTTAAATATCTATAGTTTTACTAAATAAGTAAATAAAAGATTAAATAAGATGTAAGTTTGTTATGATTTTAATATTAGAGGAAAAATTGTAAGGAGATATTAAAAGTGATTAAGATATAACAAAATCTAAAAATAAACTAAGAAATGACACAAGTTAGGTTACAATTTTTTGACTGCGACTTGACTTTATTTTACTAAATGATTCAGCACTTCTTAATTATTTCCTCTTCATTTCATTTCTTTCTCGGATTTTAGTTTATTTTTTTAACCCTTTTCTGCATTAATAAAATGGATAAGAGTAAGCTAGGCTTAAATTCTATTCAAGGACACAATATAAATGGAGCTGAAAATGAAAAAAAAAAACACACTAAAATTATATGCAACTTTCTAAACAAATAAAAAGGATTTATGTAGTTATTTTTCTTAAGAATATATTATCATTTAATTTTAATATTTCAATTAACGTTTTTCAACTTTACCTGTCAAGGTTATATTATAAATATACGTAAGATAATACGCTGAATACAAATATTTTTCAAATAGTTATATACTTTTATTGGTATAATTAGAGATGTCAAAACGGGTAATCTGGTAGGTTAAACAGATCTAGCTCACTCAATTAAAAAAAAATACAAATATTTTATTTTTTTTGGTCATAACTAAATTATAATTCTAATTAAAATCTAAATAAACTTCAATATAATTCAAATACAAACTAAAATCATAAAAAATACAAATTATCTATGTGTTGGCTAAAAAAACAACTAACTTGATCCAAATATAAAGCTTAAATTAACAAAAATCATTTATGTGATCTTTTATTTGCAGGTTGGTCAACCAATTCAGCTCACCACAAATTTAATCTAGATGGACTAGATTCTATGTTAGCCAAATTAAAAATCAATCCGTATTATAATTTATAAAAAGATTTTAATCCGTATTATAATTAGGTTCACTCGCCCTCCCAACTCATTTTTAGGTATAATCTTTTCTTCACTTGGTCCAGCAGCTTCAGCATTTCAAACTATCTATCTATTCACAGTTTATATCAGCAACACGTACCGCTTCCTTTTTCTTCTTCTTCAGGCAACGAAGAGAGTAACAATCACAGAAGCTGGAAACTGCGCCACTCACGTTCTACTCTTCCACGTTCACAGACTTTTTCTTCCCGCATTTTGGTGTCATTCTTCACTGACACGCGTGTCCAAGAACTCCGCAAACCGTGTCCAACTCCACAAACATCGTCGGACACGATTCGCCGGCGTGTCCGTGTCGGAGACGCTTCGGAAGTGGGACGCGAGGCAAAATTGCCGTGTCTGGGCTTTATAATGATTCTCGTTTTTGAAACACTGAACTAGTGTTGTTGTTTTTTCGATGATTCTGGTTTGAAAAACTAATTTGTTTTGCAATTGTTTATGTGTTTAGCTGGTGGTGTTGGGTGGTTTTTGAGATGGATCTCAGGCATTTTAGAAGTGAATTCTTGCCCACAACACTCAACCCATCTTCAACATACCTTCAACTTTCTCCTCTCAGGCCTTTTCACAAAACCCCAAACCTAAAATTCCATTCACACAGACGCTTTGCAGTTGTATCACTCTCCCAAATCCCTAAACCAGTAAGTGAATCCTCAATTTTGGGGCGGAATTCAGCGGGCACAAGAAGGGACCTGAGGTGTTACGCTGGTCGTAGCAAGAAGTCTGGTGGTGATGGCTCCTCGGGTGGTCGAATTGAAGGCGCTGCAGAGTTACGGAGTCGGTGGAGGCGCATTAATAGCGCAAGAACCAAGAAGTATGCGGAGTCTCTGTTCTACAGGCTGAAAAACCCTCATGGTGGTGGGAATTATCCTGATAACTTCACTGAGGATGAGCTCCAACAGATTGGCCTCGGGTATGATCGAATGGTCCGGTTCATGGAGAAGGATGACCCAAATTTGCGTCATCCTTATGATTGGTACAAGTATGGTCAATATGGACCCTACTCTTGGCGTGGGGTTGTTGTGGGCGATCCAGTTCGGGGAGGGATCACGGATGAGTGTGTGACGCTAATCGGTGAAGTGAGGGACCATGAGGAGTGGGAGAAAATTGAACAAGCTGAAATGGCTGAAGATTATGGAGAAAAAGTGAAGCAGCTGGATCAAAGCAAGTTAAGGTATTTTTGGGTATTTGTAAGGCACCCAAGGTGGAGACTTTCAGAGCTTCCGTGGGAGCAATGGACGCTAGTTTGTGAAGTAGTACTTGAGGCTGGTCAACAGAGATTGGATAAGTGGAATTTGATGGGTAGACTTGGGAACAAGGCTAGGTCGGCGATAGGGCAATGTGCTGCATGGATGAGACCTGATATTGTATATGTGAAGAAGCCTGTGTTCCAGTGTAGGTTTGAGCCACAGGATGGCTTTTTCAAGCCACTAATTCAACAACTTAACCCTGAAACAGAACAGGATTTTCTTTTTGAGTTGGAAAACGATGATGGTAGTGTTGAGTTGTGTACTTACTACGGCGGATTGTGTAAGATTGTGAAGGTGAATCAAAAGGCATTTGTCGATGATGTGGTGAATGCGTATGATAAATTGAGTGATGAGAAAAAGTCAAAATGTTTGGAGTTTCTGTTGAAAAACCATCCCGTGGAATTGTTACATCCATATACAAAGGAGTGGAAGGCTAAGTTGGAAGAGATGGAGCTGGGTTGTGATGCTCCTGATGAAGAAGATGATGCTGTTGTTGATGATCCTGATGATACTGAAATTCTCGATTGGATTGAGGATGAAGGTAGTGATGATGACGCAGATGATGATGATGATGAGGAGGAAGAGGAGCTGAATGATGATGATGATGATGATGATGATGTTGATCCCTATAAAAACCAAGATCTAGTGATGGACATGGAGGAAGGTGAAGACGGCAAATATGAGGCCATGGAAGAGGATGAGACTGACTTTAATTGGAACGAGGAGTTTGAAAAAGCATTAGGTAGCGGGGATGCAATGGAAAATCTGGCAAGGAAGGCTCTTGAAACCAATAAAAAGCTGAATAAGAAGCAACCAGTGATGCACAATGTAGAGGAAGAGACAGCACCCTCAGTAGATGGAGATGAAACTGCCTTGAGAGGCAAGCGAGCAAAGGTGAGTCCAGAAGAGTGGAAGTATATTGGGATTGGAAAATGGAGAAAAAGGATTAAGAGAAGCAGAATTCCTCCAGAGCTATTTTTGCGAGCGGTTGTTAGACCTTTCACTTACAGAAATCTTGTAAAAGAGATTGTTTTAACTAGGCATGCAATCTTGGATGGTGAAATTGGTGCACAAGGTTAAGACATTTGCCTTTTACCTGAAGCCAATATGTTGTGTACTTGTGTAGGAGTGATGTTGACTAGTCTTTAGATGGTTCAGCATTATTCAATTTCCATCATGTTGTTCAAGTTGAGGAAATAGAATAGACAGAAATATTTAGTGAGTTTTCTTTATGCTTATCTAGTTGCTGAAAAGGATGAAGAGTACGTTTTACAATATGCAATATCAGTTTTGGACTACTTGATAATCTACTTCTATGTATTTATACTGGTGTTTCTGTGCATTGCTCCTCTTTACTGCCACTGCTTAGTTTTGTTTTTGTTGTTTACTGCCATCCCGTTGAATTTGGAACAATGTCCTATCTGATTACTTTATTTTATTTTTCTGTTCTTCACTTGTTTGGGAATTATAGAGGTAAGGAACTTCTGCTCTAAAAACGGAGAAGGATGGTCTGAACTAAAAAATAATCACTTGATAAGTAATGTGTACACTTTTTTCCTCTTAAATTCTGATGTAGCCAAATGATCATATTGCTTAGCTGGTAATTGGGTCCATGAATGGTAAAGGTGTTGATTGAATTCATTGCCAGAGATTAGTTCTGGATTTTGAATTGGATGGGCCTGTTTGGATAATCTATAAAAGATTGACCTTTTCTCTTTGGGCCTTGATCTGGGCTTCAAATGTCCTCATTAATGTTCTGGCCCTGAACCTTCCATTGTAATTGAACAGTTGTGTGGTAGCAGAGTCCAGTTGTGTAAGTTGTAATTGGACCAGAGAAAGGGAAAACTTACCAATGATTAATCAACAACAGCCAGAGGTTGAGATGAAGCCTCCACTTTGTGTTTGACAAGCTACCAGAATCTGATGCTCCCAAGTAAGAAAAAGTCCAAGCAAACTTCATCAAATGTTTTGTTGTTTATTTATGTCTAATGTTGGACGAATGGTTTTTCAACTAATATTGTTAATATTATTATTATTATTCTCCCACTTTCTCATTCCTTACAAACATTATTGTTCCTTGTGGATAGAATATTTAGGTAATCACCAAAAGTGGAACACTCATGGTCAATCTCATCAACAAAAGCCAAAGCCACACAAGTTTTAAACGCGTGGTAACTTGCTTTTGGAATATAATCATATCTAATACTTTCCCACTCTTCAGAATTTTCCTTTACATTTTCAAGAATTTGAAAATGAAAACATTTACATTCTCATGTTTGGTACAGATTATCACAAAAATTGTCAAAAAGTAAATTTTCTTTTCACGAAAATATTTGATGTAGATTTTGACTATATAGTTTAATCTATATACTTAATCACTTTCGATACTTGTTTATATTAAATGAATTGAATTTAAATTATGAATAATAAGTTGAAACTCACGGGGTTTATTGCAATGTCGCTATGCTATGGTATGCATAATTAATTTATAGACTTTGACACACGTATATAGATAATACACACATACACACACGACACTTTCACCGTCAATAAATTGTGCATCACAACTTCGTATAAAATATCTGAAAAATTATTAACAATAAGGTCCTCTATGACTAATATATTAATTTAGTGTAGTTATGGTTTTAACCAAGGAGGAAATGCAAATAATGGTGATTGCAAATTATCCAACCTAGTTGAATCACTTCTAAACCCATGAAAATGTAATTAAGTTGAGGGAATAATTAGCAAATTGAATGCAACTTGATTATACCTTATGTGAAGGGAAAGTTTCCTTATCATTTTACCAAAAAAATCTTACTAAACTATGAAGTCCTTACATTTTAACCATGTAAAACAGGGTCTCTATTTATGTTGGTCCACCCCTTTTTGCAATTTCAAGTTATTATATTATCCTTGATTTTTAGAAACAGGATGGACCCTATCTTGGATATTTTATGATATATGATTGAACCATATCATGCAAATAAAATTTAATGAACACTCTTTGTTGTCTTCTTTGTAATAAAGAAAAAACAAAAAAAATGAACAATTTGACAAGCAAAAATATTAAGTACAAGGAGTAAGTATCAAAACAAAACTAACATGTTGGACATGGAGAACACAGTTGAGAGTTTTGGTTACAATTTTCTTCTAAAAATAGTTATAATTTTTGCCAACATATATACCAAGTGGAAAGTAAGAGTAAAGTTTTGGTATTATGGTTTGTTGTTTATAAAATATTCTTGCGTTCGTAACATTGTTTAATAAATTTGAATGAAGGGTTTTTCAACTATTATTCCCCCACTTGTGCATTATTTCTTACCACATTATTCCGTAGGGATAGTATATTTAGGCAATCATCAAAAGTGGAACATTCACGGTCAATCTCATCATAAGAGCCGTGGAAACTTTAGATATATGTTGTTGCAACATACTTGTGGAATAAAAACACATTTCAATAACCTTTTTCACAATGTTCTTTATAAAATAAAACAAATGAATTATATTTCTTTTATAAACTAAAATTGAGTTATACACGTTCATTTTTTTTAAAACTTTTTTTCATTTAACCTAATAAAGCTTATTTTTATAATCAAAAAAATCGATAAAAATTGAACCGGGTCCTAATGGTTTCTCTTTCTCTCTCTCTCTCTTTTTATTCCATTGATTCTTTAGATGAATGTTAGAGAAACGTGTGCACTTTCCATTGAATTAGAACATAAGGATGCTATTTCTTCTTTTCTGGTTTTTCTTTTCCTCTTCTGAAAGGGTGCCTAACTCTTGTAAATTTGTTTCACAAAATTAAATATTGTGACCCTTTTTTCTCCATTTTGGCCACTTGGTTGGGGCACTCTTCGTATTTGATTCTATGTGAAGGGTTTGGATAGGATAATATTATTGCACCTCATATCTTATCCAATTCTATACATGCCAAACCAGGAATGGGAATGTGGTTGATTCATGCCCTTAGCTTTACCTTCTGCTTCATCTTTCAACCTTATCCTCACACCAAACGTTATTTAGGATATATGAAGCTACAATTACACTCTTCAACAAACCAAAACCAAGAGATAATTGGGAATTATCAAATTAATGGATATTTTGAGAGGGAGTGAAGAACACTAAGGATGCACGACACCGATAAACTATAAGTTTTATCTGCACAAGGATTAACATCATTCCAATCTAAAATCTTTAGAAAATATATTTATCGGTCTTTATCTTTATATATTGTACAATTTTTTTATTTTTACTCGATGTGACACTAAAATCAAATTATAGAAAATAAATAATTCAGAAACTGATATGTGATACACCGTTAACTGCACTAATAATTTTTTACTGAAAAAAATCTAATTGAGACATTTTATAAAAAAATTATTGAAATTTTTTTAAAATCATGGATCAAACTTAAACAATCAAACAAAAATGCCGACTAATTAAACCTATATATTATATATTATATTATTTCCAGAAAACTATTTGATTATGTTTAAAAAATAACCGTGTACGTTTGCATATTTAGGAAGATCCAAGCCACGTTCTGTAAATTGTTCCATGTGATGTCTAGAAAGTGGGGAGAAGGAATGAGAAAAATGAAAAATTGCATGTCGAAAAACTGGAGTGGTGGAATATTATTGAAGCATGAAAGTGGGATTGACTACTGAAATCATGGCTTTAAAATATCTGTGATCAGAATTCACAACATTTTGGGTGCCAATCTGCTTATCAAATCATGTCTGATTTTCTTTTTTCCTCACCTCTCATTGTGCCTTAAACGTTCTTTTGCCTCCTTTATAATATAAACCTCACCCAAAATTCAAACCTAGTGCTTCAGTTTCAAGGTCACACCCACCATTTAAGTGATTCTTCTGTAAACAAATTCACGTTTCCAGACTTGTCTCAGAAAACACATTCGTTGTTGCATATTCAATATTTAAGGTCAAATTAATTCAATTTTCTGCAGGAAACAATAATATTAAACACATAAAATTGATTCCTGGATGGAACCAGTCTATCACGTGGATGAAGCTAACAACAACGTGGCATGTGCTGGTGAAGGTATCAGAGTTCGTGAAAAAAAGAAAATAACGACATATTCTTTCTTTTCTAAGAAATCTGCTAAAAATTTTAGATATTTTCTTTGATTTTATTTTCTGGATCTGTTCTGGGCATTTAAATAATTTAATGTTTTATCGTTTCTTGGATCTATATTTCCTTGGTTGGTCATTTTTCACTACTTTAAAGTTGACAGATAGAAGATAGAAAATGTTGAAACCAAATGAATAGATGCAATTTAGTAATTTAAATTTCAATAATTGATATAGCTACAAGCAAAACAAGGGTTGCCTTGGTTGATACTTTTTTCACTACTTTGAAATTTGGCATAATTTGGTGAACGTTTACCTGAAATTACAATTTTCACCCTCTTCTTGATTTAAAATACTTACTAGTATTTAGTTACAATCACATGGACTCATGGGATGTGCGCCACGTAACACCTTCATTTTCTACCCTTTTTGTCGTCTATAACAAAAATCCAAGGAATGAAGGTTTGGGGCGGTTGATTAGAACATTCAATTAATTATTAATTCCTTTTTATTGTTGACCCTCATCTCTCCTCAAATCAACCACCACCACGCTCACATTATCGGAACTGTGCCTCACCAACGCCAACTTCGTCAGCAGAATGGAGGCGTCGGAGCACGCCTTGTCGGAGCAATCCACCGCCGACTCCCTCCCCGGAGACGCCGCCGCTTTCTGCGCGTTCAGACACATCCGCGCCACCTTACACGCGGTGTCGTTTTGCACCGTGTCCCAAAGCCCGTCACTCCCTAGTATCAAACACTCATCCCCCTCACTCCGGTCCGTTACCGTTACCTCCGGTTCCGAGATCACGTACGGCTTCAGATAGTTGTCTCCTGCACAACACAACACAAGTTCATTAATCCTTCCGAACAACTCTCTCCACTATGCTATAATGCGCACAGCGCCTGTATTTGTATTTGTATTTGTATTTGTAGAGAAAGAAAAGTTTGTTAGATTAATACCTATGGCTCTTGACATGGCCAAGACCCCAAGCACTCTAGGCCCGTCCCAATATATCACGCGCCCGCCCGCATCTTGGATCCGAAGCAACTCGTCGGGTCGATCCGGCTGTTAAAAACGGATACCAAAACCAAAAAGGTTTGATTGTTAGTGCAAGTGTTTCGACACACACCAAAGTTTTCCCCTCCACTAACCCTTAGTGGAGCCACCACAATAAACCTAAACGATTCACGCGTGTCAAGAACGCGCCAGCCATATCAATTCAGATCCCAAACCCATAAACTCTAAATTATTATTACCTTGTGGTCGTCGGAGAGTGGAACGGGTGCGCTGTTCCGGCAGAGCACGGCTCGTGAGTCGCCGCAGTTGGCCACGATGATCTTTTCCGGAGTGACGACGGCAACCACCGCGGTGGAGCCAACGGCGTCGCAGCGCGGGGTCTGAAGCTCGCACCTGCATGCGCGTGTCTCGTTGGTTCTGCTCCACCTTTGCACCTCTTCGTCCATTTGAGCGAAACTCTTCTTCATCATCGATTCCCATTCCAAATTCTCTTTCGCTTTTTGAATCTCCTCCTTCACTATCTCGTGTAACCTCTCCTTGCACATAGTCGCCACCTGTAAAAAAAACATCACAGTAACTTGTTAACGAACAAGATCCGAGAAAAAGAAAACGAGTATCATGATTTTAATTTGTAGAACTATAGTTTATAGTTTATTTACGTGTGAGCATCCGTGGCCGTCAAAAACAGCGAAGAAATGAAACCCTTTCTGGTCTTCTTCACGACTTTCCAGGCAAAACGAAGGATGCACCGAAACTGCGTCTTCCATGTCCCTCCTCCTGCCACAAACCGAGGTTACCCCATACCTCGGATACACCTCCTCGACCACACCCGTTGTCGAGTCCAAAGTAGAAACCTTCGAACAATCCGTAAGCGAGACATCCTCGACTTCCTTCGATTCAGAACTCTGAATCGCGTTTTCACACTCCCGCGCCGGAGAAGCGCGCTGATCCAGCTTCTGGCGCTTCCGAGGATTCTCCGGCGCCGGGATTGCCACTCCGGCGATGTATTTCAAAGGCAGTTGGTCCAAACTCCGGCGAGTGAAAGGGCGCGAGGCAGGCTTGGTCGGAGAAGGAGTCTCTCCGGCCTCTCCAACAACGCCGCAACAAATCCCAGCCATCCAAAACGAAACACTGATTGAAACCGTGTAAATGCTTTCACTAGCAAATTCTTCTTCGATTGTCGAGAAGAAAAGATCGAAAATTAGAAGACAGTGGAGAACGCTATTATTGCTCTGGTGAGATACGATACACGAAACGCACGTTCAATTGAGATTGGTTTGGGGGAGAAGGTTTTGTAGAGAGGGAAGAGCAACCGGGCAGGCACGTGGGGGCCACACAGCTGCCCGTCACCGTCACGGGCATCACCCGACACGTACAGTTGGAATGACGTCGAACCATTTAATACCCACATGCAATCCCAACCCTTGATCGTATCCTCTCCTCCCTCTGATTCCTACACGTGGTCCTGTCCTTTGTCGCTCTACACGTGGACCAATGAGAACTCCCCACGCTAGGACCAAACTTGTTCCTTTTCTGACACGCATATGGTCCTTTACACCCTCTCTCTCACACACCCGCTCAATTTTTCTCCTTCGCATTTTTTCTCTCTTTTAGGTGTCACCCCTGATGATGCTACCACGTGGCGACATCGTAGAATATGAGATTCTTGTCTGATTCTCTCATCTCCCATCGTTGACGCCTCCAGTCTTGATTCATGCTTTTTTCTTTTCAAATCTTTTCTATTTTAATTCAAGTTCCTTTCATCGTATTATAAATACAAAATATCTCTCTACTTTTTTAATCGCTCACTAATATCTATTACTATAAAACATAGATTTTTCACAATTCTTAGATATTTTTTTTTTACAGAACATCGTAAATAAGTTATCAATTGAAACAAAATTTAAAAATATATTTATTCCATTTTCAACACATCAAAATGCCTTTTCTTTTTAATAAATGTATTATTTGTAACTTGTCGTATGTTTTATTAATCTTAAACTTTTGATTATTAATTTTATGTATTTAAAAATCGATATACTAAATTTGAAGTTTGTAACCATCAGATTATTTTCTAAGAAAAATACATCACACTTACATATATTAATATATACAAATATTTATAAAATTTTAAGATTATAGGATACTCTAATTATTTTATTTTTAACAAAACTTGTGTAGTTATAAAATAAACAAGAGTAGAAACGTCTGAGGAAAATGTAAACAAAAATTCTATCCATTCATTTATTATTATAGATTTTAAGCATTTATCAATTATTGCATGTTCTTATCAACAGGACATTTAGGTTCCTTTCAATTATTTTTTAGGTTTTTGTTTGTTGAAGAGTAAAACATATCGGAAGAAAATAAAATAAAATAAAATTACGTGGAAAAAATAAATACATTTTTCTCGTTCTGTTTTTTCGCTTTAACTAAATTATTTTCATTTTTCTTCGTATTATTTGCTCTTAACTGAGTAAAAATTTAACGATGAATGAATTTTGACAGAAAAATAATTAAGCCTGATATTAAAATGATGAAAAGTTGATAGAAGTTATGGTTGAAATAAATGTAAAAAGTGGAGGAGTTAAAGGTAGTGAATGTGTGTGATGCGTGGGTTGGCGTTGGTTCCATTTGTCGAATGAAAAGGTTGTAAGTAAGAATGAGAAAGAGAACACGTGTAGGATTGCATGTGAAACATGATTGACCCTTGCACCAATACCTTAGCTTCCTCATATTATTAAGAGGACGCGTGTCCAATACTTAGGTACATTCCAAACAACCATCTTTCTTCTTCTACTTCTCCTTTCACACCTTCACCTTTTTATTTAATTCAAAACAATTATCCAGGAAAATAAAAATCACCATTTGTTTTTTACATCAAAGACTACAGAAACAGTTTGCTATTAAATAATTCAAGATATTTTACTTAAAAAATAATTTATGAATGTGGACGACTTGAAAAGAAACTCATACAAACAGACAAACAAATTTATAAAAAAAAAAAACATTACATACGGTAGTAGAACAAATACAATTTGTACATGTATTTCTCAACAATATCATTAAAAAATAATTAATATCTTTTTGAGATAATATATTTTTGTTTCTTTACATGGCCGAAACAATGTTCGGTTTCATTAGTAGTATTGGCACATAATTTTTTAACTTGTGCTCTTTGTACCCTATTTCGTAACTTTTTTTTAAATGGTAGTTTATGCTTCTTTAATTATATATTTTTTAATATATTTATTAATTTACAAGGTAATTTTCTATTGTATTTATACCCCTTTATTAACAAACACCTTGGGTGCATTTATAATTTGCAAATTAATGTTAGTTTTTGCCGTCTATTAGGAAAAGAAAACACGAATGATTTGTTGAAGATGATGGTTAGATGTTTGACACCTGTGACACATGTCAATTTCTGGTCCAATCAACGTGGAGGAATATCTATACAGCTGTGATTCATACATTCATTTCACAAACTCAACACAATAAACAATAACTATATCATATTATAAATTATAAAGAATATGAATATATATAAATAAAATGTCCCTGAACTATGGTTGATTTTTATAAGTGAAACCATCAAAGTCCACATATTTTATTGTTCCTGGTTGGTAATGAACATAGTTTTATGACATGATGAGTCATAAGTGTGGCAAACAGTGAAACATGAGAGCCATGAAGTGGCATACCCTTCACCATGTACGCAATAATACAACCCTAAACCTACATATATGCTACGTAAGACCATTCTTTGGCATATTCTGGACTTTCAAATGTTCTTTTAAAAAGGTAGATGATAATAAGAACTCTTTTGGAAGTTTTTCAGTTTAAAAATACTTAAATAAGATTATGAGTTATGAAAATAATAAATTATATTTTAACTTACAAAGACTATACTTGTATTCAAAATATGAATAGAATATAATTTATTTTTAAAATTTAAAAACTAAAATATATTAAAATTAGAAACGAATTTCAATAAAAATTGAGGAACATGATTTGATTGTATAGAGTGTGGTTTTGGTATTCTTTAGGGTGGTGTGATTTTTGGGGAAGCTAAAAACATTGCGGGTGGGACACTTGACATTGCAATTTCCTACGAAGCTCAATGTTTGCCACGAAAGCCATGAAGTTATAATCTTGTGTCGTTTATGGCCGAACTAAAACATTGTGACTCACTTGCCTCTGCAATTTCCGACGAAGCTCAATTTGTGCCACGAGATGGCTATTACGTACACGTGTGATATACTCTTCTTTTGCTATTTATTCTTTTTTTTTAAGTGTTTATTCTTTGATTTTATCAGTAAGAAGTATGGAAAATATTCTTAATGGCCCACATCTAAGCCCATGAATGCAATTCTCAATCACTTGGCCCAGAAAAAACAAGTTGAACTTCAATCACTATGCATGCAATGCAACACCAAAAAACAGTTACATAAATAGTTGAATTTAGGTTATTCTATCAGTGAAACCCAAGTGCCAGAGGTATATCATGAAGATATCAATTAGGGTTCTTTTCCAATTAAAGTTAGAAATTTTTTGTTTTAAGTAAGTAGCTAGCTAAGAATATTTTTCTTTGACTGTATTGGTGTACCTGTGACAAATATATCATCCAGAATCATTTTCCATTTAAAGTCAAAATAATATAAATAAATAGATCAATATTAATACTTCCATTATTATTGGTTGATTAATCACTTAAATTACTTGTTTGAGAAAAATGCATAATTTATTTCTTATAGATATATAATATTAAGAGTCTTCCTCAGTTAGCTTGGATAGGATTTGAACAAACTCGTCAACCAATCCACTAAAACAATATCAAGTTGAATTGGGTTGAATTTTTATCTTTTTTTTTTTTATTTTAATTTTAAT
>Ga0209589_1010338_pt1 | contig 13634 bp, 8 predicted proteins | sample CowpeawhiteBW_FD_187525 | JGI IMG/M metagenome (GOLD analysis project Ga0209589, IMG submission 187525) | Root nodule microbial communities of legume samples collected from California USA - Cow pea white BW (SPAdes) (version 2) | ecosystem: Host-associated > Plants > Roots > Nodule | place: USA...
AATTAAAAAAAAAAAAAAAAACACACTTTTGATGATGGTTGGCGAGGATTCCAAACTGAGCAGTCTTACCCAATCCAAATTTACATTGATGTCAGGTATGAGTGATAAAATACACAAAAGAAAAAAATGTTCCTACAATTTAGCTAAAAGTAATTGTTTTACTCCCTCAGAAAAAAAAATTAATTTAATTGTCATACTGAACAAATAATAGGTATTGGATCATAAGAATGTAAATCAATAATTCTTGTCATATAAAAAACATATAAGTGAAATATTTATTTATATTTTAAGGAAAGGGACTAAAGAAATTGTTTTTTTTTTCAAATTCCAGAAATTATAAAAAATAATTTAAAATTTGATAGATAATAAATTGTTTTACCACAAATTGAAAGACCAACTTAAGATTTTATGTTATATAATTAAATTTACTTTTAATAAATAAGTAATCTACATTTATAGTTATATTAAGTTTAAATTAAATATTTTAAATTACAATATAAAATTATTTTTTACCTATTTACAAAATTTTTGAAGAAAGAAGGGACAGATAAATAGCTTGAAAAGGTTAAAAGGGAAAATATACGAAAGAAAAAATAAAATAAAATATATATAGTTTGAGATAAATTTTTTGAGTCATTTACAAATATAGAGTTTGAAATATATCCTTCCAAATTAAAAGTTAAAATGCAATCCTAAATATAAACTACCTTAATCATACAAAAGTTAGAAAATTAAGTTAAAAACAGTCAATTTTTAATCAGATCAATTTTTTATACAATTTCCGAAACAAACTAGATAAAAATGAATTAAACTTTGTGTGTAATTAGTAATTTTATATGCTTTTATCCTTTTATTTGTTTTTTTAATTAAGTTTCATTGGTATTGATTAAATTTAATCATTTTTGTTAACCTTGTCTAAACATTATTATCATCTTTGGAAATATTACGTGTCAATCATCCTATATGTGATATTGTCTGCTTTAGAGTTTAGAGTTTCATCACGGTTTTATTTTTAGAAGGTATTTCAAAAGGTGAAAAGGACATTTAAACGGCCTTTAACCCCAACTTTTAAGCGATGTGAAGTTATTGGATGTACCCGAATATAAGTCCCTAGTGGAGATTTAAGGGGAATGATGGTTCATTCCCTAATGAAGGACTAAGGGAAATCGCTTTCGTTCCCACAAATGGCGGCGTAAATGTTTAGGTCTCAAGTTTGAGTGACATCATTAGGGTCAATCATCACATCTGAGATATTGTTTGCTTTTGAGTTTGAAGCTCCGTCACAGTTTTATTCTTAAAATACAACTCAGAAGTCAGAAGAGGTATTTAAATTACCTTTGACTTCAACTCCGTAAGCGATGAGACTATTGGATATACAACAAAAGTTTTCAATTTATACTATTATAAGAAAAAGATTCATGTTTTGGTATAGACATTTTTTTCTAAGTTTACCCTTTATTAAATAGGATATAGTTACTGATTTAGTCATTTAATTTTTTAGTTTGGTTCATTTTGTTCTCTTTATTATTTTTTGATTCAATTTATTCCTCCAATTATGTTTTGAAAAGGTTTAATTTTGTCCTTCCTGTTAAATTTGACATTAACACAATATCCGTATATATTTTAAAAATAACAAATATACCAACCAAATTATTAATTAAGCATTAATTATTGGAACAAGAGATAATTTCAATTGATATCATAATATATTTCCTCTAAATGAATGAGATATGTGAAAGTGTAGTTAAAGAGTTGTACAATTTGTTCAACAAAATTTGAGAGATGTCAACATTATTGTCTACTTGCTCATTATTTAGACAGAAAATGTTAGTAATTTTAGTTGATACTAAAATATATAATATATTTTTTGTAATAGTTTCTTAAAGAGCTATATGATGTAAACCTTACATATTTATTTTTTAAATATTCTAAGTATGTCTTAATCTTACCACTCTAATGTGCAATTTGATGATCACTTGGAGGACATAATTTATGAGGATGGACTAAAATGTTTCCAATAGGCACACATATATGCCTTAGATGATTTAGAGAAATCTCCCTAATACTAAAAGTCTCAATGTTTGTCAACAATATTAAAATTAACTAATATAAAGATAAAAAAAAAAAATAGGTAGATCAAAATTTCACTAAATTAATAGAGTTGTTGAATGTATGTCATGTCTTATTTTGTAAATATACTTTTTCGTCAGTAAAAATATTACAATCATTCTTACACGTTAACTAATTGACTTAGATAAAATATAATAAAATTAGTACAATAAACAACAATGCCAATTTGTGATTACATCATGCATTAGATGTAAATGATAACTTATGTGGGTATTCAGGATTTTTAAGATTAGATAGTAAGACATTTTAAATTTTCTCCAAACACTCGTTTTCTATTTCAAATATTTGTTATAATAAAAATGTAATATAAATTATTTGTTGCAACTTTGTGTTGAAGAAGATCCATTAGATACATCAACAATTGAAAAAAAACGTGTCATGATTAGATAAAATATTTTGTATACATTGAAATTAGTAGTTGTTTAGATATCTTTAAGGTTTTAAATTAAGGAGGGACAATTTAATATTCCCTTTATCCTCCAGAACAATAAATTAAGCATGCAGTAATGCATAATCCAATTTGTAAGTAGACAATTATCTGGTCAAATCGTTCTTTTTTTTTTATCTTGACAAAAATAAAATAGTTGTCTTCTTAATAGAGCAATTAATTAAGAAGAAAAAACAAAATGTCATATATTTTTATACTATTATCTAAACGATGAAATCAAAAAAGGAAGATTCTGTGCTTCAGTTTGATCAGATTATTCAAATTCTCTTTCAATATGGCGTGTTATATTCTTCCACATTTACATATTGAGTTTAAAAAACATTAATTTAGAAATGAACCTAATTTTTGTCAATTTCTCAAACACTGTAAGAATAAAGTAATAAATCCCACTTACGGCAACTGCACGTGAAAATTAAGAAAATCTGAAAATAAAACTCCATATTTTATTATTGATGAAGCTTGTTTAAGTAACTCAACCATCAATTCACACAATTTCCCACTAATTGGGTGTAAAGAGAAGAAGAATGTCAACCCATATAGCTTTAGAAAATGACTAAAATTTTTCTAGAGAGAATTTTCTTTATAATAATTCGAAAAAAGATATTTTTAATAGTGTCCGTCTAATTTTGTATAACCATTTTCGTCCACAAATATTTTCAAGCTAATAATTTCGTAATTAATATTATAGAAAATTTGCATTCGATGTTAAAGTAAGGAGGAATCTGTAGTGGGTTCGAATCTCAAACTCAACACATCAAAAAAGAAAAAAAAAATTAAACTATCATCTCAACATGTTATGATCAGATATCTAATAGATACATAAACAGAAAATGTTATTGATAAAATCTCAATTTCACCCAACATGGAGAGATAAAAAAACGTAACTAAATAAAATGAAAATATTAGAAAGCATGTTGTTAAAATGAAGGACGAGTGTGGAGTTTAGTAAGAATTGAGATGAGTATTAAAATTAAAGAAAGCGTAACAGAGTGGTATAAGTGAAAGTGAGGTTGAGAAACAGAGGCTTATAAACCTTGAAATGAAAGCATAGGGGAATATGAAACTAAGCTGTAAAGTGAAGTAAAAACAGAGGAGAAAGTGTGGTAGGAATTTGAACCACTCTTTTAAAAGTGAATAAATTCAGAGAAGTGCATTAGTGTTACTGTTAAATGCTCCACTTTTCATTCTGTTTTTAGCAAAGAGGAGGAAAAATAGGAGGGTGGCATAACCTTAAAGTCCCACAATTTTAGAAAATAGGAAATTTAAGGAAAGGAATTCATGTGAAAGAAAGAAAAAAAGGTTCATAGCTTGGTACTATGCATCACAGAGTGTAGAACAAAACAAAAAAAAGGCACTTAGATGTCCATTTCAGGACAAACACTTTTGTTTGTTCTGATGGTTTCACTTGGCGTAGGGCATTTGGCCTGGCAAGTGCAGGGAGTGTCATGTGTCCTTCAGCATCTTCGGACAAACAATTAATCATCAAAATTCTGTTGCTTCTGCAAAGTGCAAAAATACTTTTCAGGTTCACCTTTGTGCTCACCACCTGTATGAAAGAAAGCATAGGTGGAAAGCGTGCCTAGTTCTTTTTTGCTTCTGCCCTCTGATGTGGAAATTGGAATCTCTCAGCCTTGTTCGTGTAATTTTTCTGTGTTTTTCACTATGACTCTGTGGAATCAATCCAGAATAATGAAGGCAGGGATCGTTTACCAACTGGTGGACAGCAAAATTGGTTTGTGGAACCAGTTGACTAACCAAAAGATGATTTAGATTAGAGGAAATCAAATGAATTTGGTCAATCTTTAGTTTATGCATGCTAATTAAGCATCTTCTGCACTATTTCATCATTCCATTCCTATTCAATATACATACACCCATGATATATGTTTAAGTTATGGTAGGAAACTCAGATAATACGAGTTTGCAAGAATATAAGTGGTTGTAAAATTTACTTTTTAAACTAATTTTATAAGGTTGAGATAGATTTAAAATTGATTTCTTAACATAGTAAAAGAGTTATGTGTTAGAGTTTATTCTAACGAAAATTTCTATTTGTTGAATTTATGGTTTCACCTTCTGTCAAATCACTCATTAATGTTTAGTTTCATGTTCGACGAGTTTATAATATATAAATGAGTGTAAACCTCATAAACCGGTTTTGTAAAAGTGAGTTCAGCTTAAAGTTCATAATCGGCCACACTATTTTGAATAAGATTAAATTACTCATTTGGTTTTTATTTTCATCCAAAAATGTCAAGTTGGTCATTTAGTTATTTTTAGTCTCAATTTATGAAAATTGATGTAATTTTGTCATGATTTGTGAAAAAATAATGTAATTGATCATTATCGTTAAATTTCTTGACACAGATCAAAGATTTTTCAACAAAGTTGAAGTTTTAACAAAAATGATTTATTTTGTTGGTGTAATTAACATGATCTTAATATCAATTTTTGATGAAAAATATTTTATCTGTTTCAATAAATTTAACAAAAAAAATAAAATTGGATCAATTTTTATAAACCAAGATCAAATAAAGACTAAAAAAATTTTTGACATTTCTAGACGAAAACAATGACTAAACGTGTAATTAAAACTTTAAATAATTTTGATTTTATGAAGTTTGATAGGTTAGAAAGGTTTTGTTTCCGTGGTCTGACAAATGAAAATGGAGGGGTGCTTTTGTGTATGGCCCATACTAATTTAAGAGAGGAAATTTTGAGTTTGTTGATGGAAAGGAAATAGAAAGGAGCATGAAAAGAGAGAGGAAAAGATAAAAGAGAGGAGGGGACCATAGGATAGATCATGATTGTTTGTCTTTGTAGAGAGACAAATTGTTTGAGAAAATGGGCTCCTTCTCACGTGGCCCAAACTTGAAGTCACTCTTTAGATTCTTTTGGACCTCACTAATGATATGACATGCTTGAATAGAAAGCTCTCATGTGTGCCATATACCTGTTCAATTTTTCTATCAAATTTACACTAATCATTTTCATTTCCCTTTAATTATCCAAACATTTCAACTGTACATTAGATCAATTTTTATACAAATTATATTATATATATATATATATATCAAAAATTACGAACCAAAATCTCATCAATACATTTCATTTATCTATATATAGATCCTATACACAGCTTAATACAAACTAAAAAAACATGCAATCATCAAACTTTCAGAAGAAAATTTGTAAAAATAAGTAATATGAAAAAAATTATTTTAACTTGCAAATGCAAAATGTTAAAAATACACCCATTTTTAACGAATATAATTATCTCGTGGAGGTTTATGTGTTTCGCTACGTAAGCTGCAACCATTCCACACACGAGGAGAAATAAATAATATATGGTGAATTAAAGGACTGCTTGCTAATTTTACTTTTTATCTGTCTATTGTGGTTTTGACAATTGACATGTTTGAGAGTGAATCATCATACACAATAAAATAACAAATAACGAATGCCAAATGCTAACTTGATGTGTTTTAAATTATTAATTGAGAAAATATTTAAAATATAAAAATTTAAGTAATATTTATTTCTGAATATATATTTACGAAAATATATTTCGTAATGCTGAATTAAGATTATAAAATTTTGTATTAACTATTTTCACCAAAACTTTTCAAAATTTAAACTTCAAACTTAGGTGATGGTTAATAATATGTGGTAAATATATTCTCGTATTGTACGGCGTGAAAGGGATTTTAGTAATATAATTTCAACCTTTTTTTTTTTCATTTGGTTGGTTGAGTTTGATCATTTTCATTTGAAAAAGTCTCAATGTAATTATGTTTTCTCTTTATATCTGTATAAAGAGTATGAATAAAGATTCAAAAAGAAGAAAGAAAGATTGAGAGAGAAAATAGATATGATTCATTATCTGAAGTTGAAAAAAGAGTAAATTATTTGAATGCTATTTATAGATTTACCAATGAACAAGCAATCACCAACAAGATAACAGCTATCCAATAATAATAAGAATAGTTAATAATTGAAAATAAAATAACTAAAATATAATCCAAATTAATATGGTTTTATTTTTATCTTGTACATAAAGAAATGGTCCTCAGTTTTTTCTCTTTTTAACTTTTTTTCTATCCATTTCAGTTCTTTTATTTTTCACCTTTTCTTCTCTCTTTTATACATTTTTTTTACCAGCGAAGAAGAGAAATATATTGAAACGAAAAATTGGTCCAAAAAGTAGCAGAGTTATTGCAAGCAAATAAAATAGAATCGCAGTAATTATCGACTAACCTAGTTTACTATTGGGTCTTTATATAGTTAGGTGAAGTGAATCATCTAATTGTTTAAATAATTTGGTGTGTTTGGATACACTTAGAAAAATTAAATTTAGTTAAATGAAATTTAAAATCTCACTCAACCAAAAAATTTTATGATTTTGTTTTGAAACTAATCCAAATTTGAAATTCAATGAAACATAAAAATAAAATTATCAAACATCATTTGAAATTTTCAATGTAAAGTAAACTTGAGTTTGAGTTCTCACACCGAAAATCAAACACACACTTAATAGGGTATCATATTTAAAAAATATAACTATTAGGCATATATAATAATAAAATAAATTCATATTTGACATCAATTAAAAAAGTATTTTAAAGGTCACTATTATTATTTATCAATTGTAACAATATTGATACAGTGTCTTTCGTTTGGTAGTCAAAAAATTTAACAACTAAAATTAGTGATCAATTTAATATATAACTGAATACTAATTCTAATTTTTTTTTATTTACAATAATATTTTAAAGACCAATAATCTTTAGCTTATAAAATAGTATCTAAATTAGATAAATTATTTTTTGTCTTTAAATTTTGTTGTTATTTAAAGATTTTCTTCTGGTGAATATAAAAAAAAAAAGAACACTACTGTAAAAACTTTAATTTCGTTAATTTGGACTTCTTTAAATATTGAGATGTTTAAGTATGTGGGTGTATTTTAATAATTAGTGCGTATGTGTTAATGTTAATATGTAATACTAATAAAAAGAATGATATGTTATTCGCTTCTTGTTTTGTTTATTTGTTGTAATGATAGCGAACTATTTACAATTAGTAAATGCAAACATATATTACTACTACTAAATTAAAAAGTAAGTAGTTTAAATATAATTTATTTTTAAAGCATAATATTTTTTACAACTTAAAAATATTCGTAATGATGAAAATTAGTGAATTTCGATTTTGTTTCAATAAAAGAAAATTCACTTAAAATTTGAATTTCTTATTATCTAATTGCTGTAAAACATGTTAATTTTGTTTTAACTTTGAATTTTGAACGACCAAAGTTTTAAATGATTGATTTTAGTTTGTAATTTATTTTAAAATATATAAAAAATATATTTTACAGTATTACATGATCCTGACCGTCCACAAAACATTATTGAGCATTTGGTAGAGTGGCACTTGGCCACAGGGGGACGTGTGAAGGGTGTCCTTTGCGCACACTATGAGAGTAGTGATGCTTTTCGTTACTCCTAACTGCAACCATCTTCTACAACACTTCTTTCTTCACAAGAGTCCTTCTTATACCCAGATCATTATTGAGGGGTTAAAAGAATTCAATAAAAGTAGTCACCAGTATTCCAAGAGATTAGATTTTAAGTTTAGTTAAACGTTTAATTAAACAGATGATACCTACTTTTATTTAGATGTGTCAGTTTAGTATCCACTTTTAAAAAAATGTCAATTAAGTTTCAACTTTTGAAAAAATGCTACAATTAAGTTATTTTCAGCAAAAAATTATTAACATGGTTAACGGTATTGATATTTAAAATGACTTACAAAATTAAGTATTGATATTTATACCAAAATTTAGTGGTAAAAGTCATTAATTAAGTTAACGGTTGTAGTAATTTTTGTCTGAAAGGGACCTAATTAAGACACCTTTTTAAAAGTTGGGACTAGATTGACACATTTTTAAAAACGGATACCAAATTGACACATCTGAACGAAAGTGGGTACCAACTGACTAATTAAACCTTAGTTAAATTTTATAAAATTGTTTTTTAGCTAAGACTAGTTTGATAGATATTAAAAGTTTCACATTAACTAAAATTAAAGTCAATATGTAGTATATAAGTGTAAAACTTATTTTACAAGTTGTATTTTTCTGTTAGGAATTGGATTTTAAGTCCAACTCAACATTACTAAACCGGTACTTTGGGTGAGATTTACATTTATTTATATACTATAAATTATTGTCTTATCTTTGGTGAATGTGAGATCTCCAACACATCCTCTCACATCGAGAAATATACATCTGGAATATGAAACTAAACATTAAATGGTGGCCCAATAAAAGGTGACACCATAAATCTAACAAATAATAAATCTTTTAATAGTGGGTGACACAATAGACTCAACAAACAACAAATCTGGTTATGGTAGATTCTAACTCACGACTCTTATACTATATTAAGAAGTTGACTTTAACCTTAATTCAACCTCATAAAATTGATTTGTAAAGTGAAGTTTACATTCACTTATATACATATATACATAAACTTGTGTTATCTCTAATCGAAGTATGATCTCCAAAAATCATATAAGGTTGAGTTAGATTTAAAGTTAACATAGTATCTAAACAAAATTTGTTGTTTATTAGATTAATTGTTCCATCCGCAGTTAATGTCTGGTCGTATATCTGAAGATTAAGTAATAAGAGAGAAGGAAGTAAAATCGAAAATGATGAGGTGTGAGGGAAGAATAGAAGTGGGGTGAAATGTCTCTGCTGTAATGATGCAGGGCAGGGAGAAGAAGAGAATGTTGAGAAGTTAATCTGTGAAGCGTGAGAGGCACAGCATGGACATATTCATGAAAGGGAATGCCACAGATAACCCATTTCTCCTTTTCTGCTTTCCAAGATGCCAAATTTTTCACCCAACCACAACCATGCCACGTTACCTCCATATGTCCCTCTTTGAGCTTCCATATCATCACACTTTTACTACCAAACCCTAATTATTTGATGTGATAACTCATCATAACATAACCTTCCACAAAACACAAACATTCTTCCTGCAATTCTAATTTCAAACCACAGTTTTTATTTACCTAACAGATTTTTTGTTCGATAAACGTGCACAAAATGGTAATTGTTTTGCTTTCATATTTCATCAAACAAAACAAACAAATGAATGCAAATAATTAATTGTGCAAATATATATGCGATTTTTTTGTTTCTTGAAATTCAGACACTACACAACAAACCCAATGTCCATTGCTGGTCTTTTTGTTTTTGCTTTTCCCATAATTGCCAGCAATCTTATTACGACACATCGTCGTATCCTTATGTGAGAAGATGTCTGAATTGAAATTATTGAAACCCAATGTGACTCCTCTTAAAGGGACATAAATAATTTTCTGCCTGCTTTTCGACGTTAAATTTTAAATTTAATATTCTTCACTCATACAGTAAATTCGTTCCCAGATAGATAACATTCTTTACTGAAAAAAGAACAAAAACAAAAACAGTTTTATTTGTACTTAATGATAAAAACAGTTAATAGTTTAACCATATTATGTTAATATGTGATTAATTGTACCAACTTTTCTTTTTCTTTATAATCAGGGTATTTCCGAAGAGTGTTTGTTAATTTAATTAATTTTTGGGTGAAAATATGAGTCTTTTTGTGCACGGCATGGTATAATAATAAGAGCAGTGATTGGAAATATAGAGTCCTTAAAGAGGAAGAGTTTTGTTTGTCGATGATATGAGAGCACAACGCAACCTCCGAATTTAGATGTTTCTGATAATTATATAAAAGGGTCCAATCAAGGATTCCACAGCAAAATCTCATCCATGTGGAATATACCACATATAATTTCTCCACGGAATGATGATGTATAACATAAGCCACATAGTATGTTTTTTTTTTTTTTTTAATCTTTTTGGTGTAATTTTCGATGAAATTTATAAAAGTGGATAAACTTTTCAAAATTATCCATACAGATAATTCGTTCAAGCATATACACTTCAAAACCAGAAAAGAAAAAAAATATTATGATATTGATTTTTTTTTTACGTAAAATTCATGTTTTGTAACATGAGTTTATGTTTTTTGTTTTAGAATTAGAAAAGTTGTGCTTGCGTGCGACTTTATTCTATCAGTTTTTTTTTTTAATTATAGTTGGGATTTATTGCATGACTTTAGTTTATTTTCTAGAAATATATTTTTAATTTAATTTTATTCCGTGAATATAGATGTTATGTTTGCATGAAGTAGTCATTACTTCTCTTTAATATTTATTTATTTTATCCGGTTTGTTTTAATTAGAAATAATAAAGTTGGTCTAGTGATGCATTTGTGTTTGAAAAATAAGGTTTAATTTTTTTTTTCTGTTTTCCTTTAAAAATGTCATGTTGGTTTTCAATTTTTTTTAGTTTCAATTTTTGAAAATTTATGTTGTTTTATTATTTTCGTTAAATTTCTTGATTTTTCATCAAATTGACATTACAATTATTTTAACTACACCAACAAAATAAATTATCCTTATTAAAAGCTTTAATCTTTTGCATCTATTGTCCAGGTTAAGCTTTTTTTTTATGAGTTAAAGCACCCCTTAAGTACTCTTCTTTCATTTATTCATTATTTGGTTATAAAAAAAGTTTCAATCTTGATAAAAAAAAATTCATTAATCTAAAAAAATTTAACAAAAAAATCAAATTACATCAATTTTTTAAAAACCGAGACCAAATTGATATTAAAAAATTAAAAAACTAACTTGACATTTTTTTCTAAAAACATGGATCAAAAGAATAAATTAAATCCAAAACTAATAGAAAGTATGATTTCAATAAATTCCAACGAAAGTGACACAAAAATGGTAAGAAAAACACATAGGAAAGCATCACAAACTCTAATTATGTGAGTACTTTTATCTTACATTGTATATACAAGTATTTTATTTGTCATTATAACTTTTATAATATATATTAATGTAGAGATCTTTGCATTGTAACCTAATTAAATTTATATGGATATTTTTTTAAATAACTATTTTAAAGGTAATAATTAGGGATGTCAACGGGGCGGGTAGGGTACGGGTAGTAGCTCCCCCGTACCCTACCCGCTGGATAAATATTTGCCACGTACCCGTACCCATATCCGTCGGGTATCCATTATACGGGTATCCGCCTATTTTTTTCTTATTCGCGGGTATCCGCAGGTATCCACGGGTACCCACGGGTATTTACAAAATTATTTAAAAAATAAATATTTAATCATAAATTCAAATAAAATAAAATAAAATACATCACTATCATAAATTTTAAATAAAGTTCAAATAAACTCAAGTTGATACAAGTCCAAATAATTGTAAAAGTAAATATAAAATGACATTCAACACAATGAAAATTCTTTAATTAGTGCTTTGATCAACAAACCCATCCACCTTCTCCGATTGAATACTGAAAAATAAACAAAACAAACAAATAATAAACCTCAATTGTCACATGTCAAATATTCTTATTTTGATTCCATCATTTGACAACAGACATACCATAAACTTCATTATTTATATAAAGTTTGATGTATATGTCTAATTTCAAAGAAAGGAGAGAGAAAAATGTCAAGGGGTAAGTTTAGCAGGTACGGGTATCCACGGATACGGATACTATGATACCCGTACTCGCCCCGTTACCATGCGGGTATCAAAAATACTCGTACCTACGGATAACGGGTATCCATTTTTAATATCTATTTTTTATCCGTTACGGGTTTTATCCGCAGATATCTGCGGATACGAATTTTTTTGACATCCCTAATAATAATTATACTATCCATGATAATTTATTGTTTAATAACAGCTTAAAATCATTTACTTCATCAACGTATTTAAATGAAGTCCCTACTCTACTTTTCATATATTATTTTTGATTTAATATCATATGTATATTTTCCATAAAAATATTAATTTCATATTATTAATTTTTACACACATATATGTATATATAACTTATTTTGTTTTCTTGACCACCATCAAGCGGAACTTCTTTCTCTGCCGTGCATCCTAAAATGTAGTCACGACACGTATTAAACAAATATGACCTCACATTTATACAGTTTCCAGCATCTAATTATATCTCTTAGGACCTTATTTTCAATTCAACACAACTTCACTAATAATGCATTATCAAAAGATACTGAGTTTCTTATCAAACAAACGGAAAAAGCTGAAGTGCCTTCAATTTTATTTTAATTCACAAAGTGGTTTAACTTATTGTGTTTTTTCTATTAATTTTTTTCTATTATAAATGTTTACTTCAATTCAATCTACTCAAATTGCTAGCAGGTGTCACTATACAAATCGTCAGATCACGATCATTGATGAAACCGATCTTAGAACCCTAGTTATTATAACTTTTACTTATAACGCAATTACTACAATTCTAAATATCTAATAGAAATAGTTTAGTATTGTTGTTAAATCTATAAGCTGCATAAAAAAAATCATTAATTTAATTTAGACGCGTGGTTTTATTTGGGTATTTTAAATTTAAAAATACCGATTCTAACTGCATGGTCTAGATTTAAACACTCTATTTTATAGTATATGATTTGAAAAATTAAAGTAATTATTTATAAACAAGAATCACGTATTAACAAAAATGATTCTGAACATAGATGCGAGGACGAGGCTTAAATTAATACAAATTTACTATTTCTTTACCAATCTTTTGTAGTTTATGTTTTTATTCTCATTAAAAAATGTGTTGGGATGAATTTTCATGTGGCTTTTTTTATTTAGGGGTTCTTTTAAATTCAAATTTGTAAAAATGGGTTTGTTGAATTTTTTTTTGCAAAATAGGGTCAAGTCGTCGGGGTAACGACATTAAAGGTGAAGTCGTTCTCCACCGTGTCCGTTTTTTTTTCTTTTTTTCAAAAAGCGAAATCGTACTCTCAGAAGTCGGTTTCCATTTACTTTAAAAGTGAAGTCGTCCTTGGGCCTACGACTTCACTTTTTGTTTTTTTTTTTTACATTCAGCTTTATATATATATATATATATATATATATATTTATATTTATA
>Ga0209589_1010339_pt1 | contig 13633 bp, 6 predicted proteins | sample CowpeawhiteBW_FD_187525 | JGI IMG/M metagenome (GOLD analysis project Ga0209589, IMG submission 187525) | Root nodule microbial communities of legume samples collected from California USA - Cow pea white BW (SPAdes) (version 2) | ecosystem: Host-associated > Plants > Roots > Nodule | place: USA...
AAAAAAAGTTAGACACAAACTTTTTTTTTTGCTTTCATTTCTCATTTATGCTCTTCCTTCCTTGTCTCTTGTCTCACTTGATAATGAAAACATTATTTTTTATCTCATCAGCTTTTTGTTCACTTTTGTATGAATATAGAAAAAAAAATGTAACACATATTTTTTCATAATCGATTTTTAATTGTAACTTAATTATAATATATTTTTCTTTTAATAATTACGTGTCTCAATTGTTTATTAGATTATGATAAATTATTTTTTAATATTATTTACAAAGAAAAGTATATTGATAAAGAAGAAAAGAATAAATTCATCGTTTAAGAGTGATAAAAAATAAACTATTAATGAAAACAATATAAATTCTACTGAAGCATTATACTAATGATCAAATTGTTTAGTAGAGAAGTGATTCTTTGAAGCATTATACTAATGGTCAAATTTAATGATTTTAAAATTATATTATTTTGGCCCCTCCAATATTTTTTGTTAAGATCTGCCACTGCGGATATGCTATTCAAGAAGACAAATGGAACGGGTTATGTTTTACATGGAATCAATTCCAACTTCATTAACCTTTCACGCATAGTTCATTTTAACAAGTTAGCTTTCATGAAACCTAATCCATTTGTGAAATCCCTACCATTAAAATAATTAATTTTTTAAATCAATTATATTATAATATTTATTTTTTTTCAAATAATAAATATTATTAATATTTTTTTTGTCATAAAAAAATTCAAAATTAATTACAATTTATCTAAATATAATTTTATTATACTTTTTTAATATAAAGGACAACTAGGTCATCCTACATTTTCATCTATTAAATTTAATTTTTTTATTCATATCAGTCAAATCATTCACAAACTTTCATAAAAATTACCTCAAATCCACCCCACTATCACATCCAAATTCATAAAAAAGAACAACATAAGCATCATCCTCTAATCAACCTAAGTCAATCATCTCTCCCTCAAAACACATCCTAAATATTGTTTGTTTCGATGAATGTCTTATTGATGAGCGATTGAGAGTGAGTATTCACTAAGTGAAAGATTAACATAAATAACTTTGTCACAGTTAATCATGTTTCATGTGATGTTAATAAATGGGGATACAACGGAGATATGTAGTAAGTGATGGAAATATTTAAGGCATAAGTTATTTGATTTTATAATTTGAAATAAAGATTGGATTGAACTTTCTTAAGTAATTTGATACATAATTGTTCTAATTTTACATTTGTATAATTCAGCGATTATAGAAAAAAAATTGGTTAAGAAAATATTAAAAATGTTTGGAAGGATATGATAGGTCCTTCGATTTGTTTTCGTCATTTTTTCTCTTTTATATTTGATTTTTGTTCTTAAGCGCCTGTTTATACGCATTTTTTAAATATGAATGATAGTATCTTAGTAGGTGATAATATTATAATATTAAAAATAAAGTGAAATGAATAGAAAAGATAATTATTGAGGAATAAAAAAAAAGAAAAAAAGTTTTATAGAAAATAGGTAAAAATAATCATTAATTTTAAAAAATTTAATATATAATTATATTGTAAAGGGTAGAATTGATATTATGAAATGTGGACACAAAAAAGAGAATCTTCATTATTGTTACTAGCATAAATACAGACGCTATCGCGCCTGTGTGTATGTATTTTTTAAATATGCGTGATATTATATAAGTAGGTGATAATATTGTAATGTTATTAAGTTAATATATAAGTAAGTGAAATATATCTGAACAGATGAAAGAATAACCATTGATAAATAAAGAAGAAGAAAAGAAACAGAGATAGCTGATTTTATCAAAAACTTGTAAAAATAACAGTCAATTTTTAAAAGTTTAATAAATTATTATATTTAAAGGGTAAAATTGATATTTTGAAATGTGGACACAAGAAGGAAAATCACCTTTATATATTGTTATAAATAAAATAGATAGATAGATATAGATATACTTGATTGACGTTGAGACTTTTTTGTCGGTATCAAAAATATTTGATTGAAGGTTGCTTATAGATTATTTTAAACTTTATAAATCTTTAACATGCTTACAAAATGTATGTGAAAATCAAAATAGGAGAATAGTGTTTATTAAAAATATTTTCTTTGTTTAAGGTCGAACAAATTGAATTTTTTTTATTTAGTTTGTGATATTTTCACTTCATTAAGGGCCTAGCAATATGATGTGGGTCGGCCCATAAAAAAGGTTTTATAAACCTACCAATTCCCCCTCATTCCTCCTTGTTGCTGCGCGGCTAGTGTTAAACCTAGGGTTGAGCATTTTTCTGTGTTTTCCGGCCATTTTCTCACAATGGTGAGCATTATAGTTCTTGTCGCTTTAGATATGAAATTTTTTCTCCAATATTTGACTATGTGTTTTCGTTCCTTTGAAGATGAAGAAAACATAATCGATACTGAAAATTTTGTTCGAGAACACTGTTCATACATTTTTTTTTTCATGTATTTTTATGGTGTGCGAGAATCGTTCTGTTATTATTGTTTAAGAGAGTCATCAATGAGACATCGTTTATATGCGAATTATATGCTAAGTGAGAATGGATGGTTTGTCTGCTTTACGTGTGAGTAGGTTCTTCAGAACGATATCGATTTGCTGAACCCTCCAGCTGAGTTGGAGAAGAGAAAGCACAAGCTCAAGCGTCTTGTTCAGTCACCAAATTCCTTTTTCATGGTATACAATATTATCTTAAAAAAATCTTTTCTGTGCACTTAAATGAAATCGACTCTGTATTTTATTTAAGAAAAATAATTTATTTGAAGCTTTTTTGATGTTTTGATCATTTGTTACAGGATGTCAAGTGCCAGGGCTGTTTCAACATGTCGGTAGAATCTTTATTTGTTTTGTTAGTATTATAATTGATTGTCGTGGTTAAATAGTTTATGTGATTTATTTTCGTGGGTGCAGAACAACTGTGTTTAGCCACTCCCAGACAGTTGTGGTATGCGGTAACTGTCAGACTGTGTTGTGCCAACCAACAGGTGGACGTGCAAGGTTAACTGAAGGTTGCTCATTTAGGAAGAAGGGAGACTAAATGGTGTGTTAACCAAACTTTTTTTGTGTACGATTGGAGTGTTGTTGAATTTCGATTTAGGATTTTGAGATGGAATCAAGTTTTAGTGATGGTATATTAAATTTTCTTAAATTGTAAGACGATATCCCTGCTTCCACAGGTTATTCTAGTGACACCAAATATTGAATTTTACTTTGTTGAAGCGGTCGGTTGTGGTTTGTTTGATATTTTTTTATGTTCTCTATTCAAGTGGTAATGGCTTAGTTTGGTGGTTGTTTTGCGTGTTTCTATTATGCATTTACAATGGTTTATCCATCTTTTTTTCACGCAGCTATTATAATTTGGATTTGGAGATTGTGTGGTTTGTTAGGTTGGCGTTATTTTCATGTACTTTTTTTTGTTGTTTAGATCATATGATTCTATTGATTCTAATGAATATATATATATATATATATATATATATATATATATATATATATATATATATATATATATAATTTAGAGAAAGGTTGACAGTAAGCCTTATGAGCGGAAGGAGGTTGTTAGGGTGAGGACATGTGGAACGGTATGAGAAGAGGGTTGTGTCTGTTCTTCATGAGCTATTGAGCTTTACTATGGAGAAAATTGTTGAGGTTGATCAACTGGCTCCTTTTCGTAGAGACGTAGGTATTGGAGTTAATGTGCGTGAATTGTTGCTAAGGCACCCTGGTATATTTTACATATCAGCTAAAGGGAAGACTCTAACTGTTTTTCTTAAGGAAGCATATCGTAATGGGGGTTTGATTGAATCGAATCCCGTGTATGAGGCGCGTAGGAATATGTTGGATCTTGTGCTGTTAGGGTATAGGAAAACCAGAAAATTGTTGGCTGGTGCTGCGGCAAAGGAAGAGAGTAGTGTTGTAGTCTGTGAAGTGAATGAGGAAGGTGAAAGACAATGAGATTGAGTGATTCCTTTCTTGGAGAACTGTGAGGAGAATAGATCCCCTTGATGCTGTGTGTAAAGGTAGCAGATGCAGGATATTTGAAGAGATTGTGAAAATGGTTTCAGGTTTTTGGAGTTCATTGCCTTTGGCTTCTATTTCCTTGAGCAGTGTTTCATTTGGATACTACTGATCTCGATTGATTTTTCATGTGGTCGCTAGATGAAACATACTACAATGGTGGACAAATAAGCTCCTTTGGGTTAAAGCTGTGTTATCTTTACTGCATGTGTTGTCTTTGGTTGCTATACTAACTCAAACTTGTAGAATTAAAGGATTATAAATTAATGATGTTCAGTTGTCTTTTCTGCTGTATTTGTTATAGGAAACTTAAATTTGAAGGGCTCGTGTGACGTTATCCTTTGGACCAGATTTCTTCTTTTATAAGTTCTTCAAACATTTTCTTAAGAGGTTAGGTTTCCAGGTATAGTTATCATTTTAGTCGTTCTCCACATTTGCTCAAAAAAATTGTTCCATTTGTATTGCTAGTCATAATTAAACCACCCTTTCTAAATTCAATTGACGAAGTGAAAGTAAATGCCAGTTGATAAAATTGAATAACCTAATAACTTCCATTTTGATGACCAATTCAATCTTATACGTACTAAATTTATTTAAGAGAGTACACCCGACGAGTTGATAAATGTTTATGGATCTCAATATTGTTGTTAGCGATTCTTAAGTGAGTTCATCACTTCAAGTCAACATATATATATATATATGTATATATATATATATATATATATATTTATATTAGTGAAATCACTTTTTACAAACTACAATCACTTCTGCGGTGTATTTCGTGACCACAACTGAGTCAGTGATGTGATTTGGTAGTAATGATGCTATAGGGTGAAGCTTGAAGAGGCTTTGTTAGAGAATACTTAGGTTAAGTGAACCTGCAAAAGTTAGAATATTGGTTGTTGAATTCTGTAGAGGTTAGAATACTAGTTGAAGGACCTGCAAAGGTTAGATTAGTTGTTGAAAAACATGCAGAATGGTTTTACTGATCTTCAAGATGTGAGAAAATTCGAATGCAGACTTGAAGAGGTGGAGAATACTTAAAACATACATAGAAATTTGAGAATACTCCTTTTTTTACCTCAAACTTTCATATAAATAAAGTGAAAGAGTCCTGCCAAAAAGAACTAGCAGTTACACAGTCCGCAATTGCTTCGTGCACTCCAATGTTTACATGCAACTCATGATTCTTTCTGGCAATAGTGTGGATTCGGAAAGAAAAGTGTTTTCCTGAAAGGCCAATTCAGTACGAATTTTGAAAAAAATAAAACTTAGTATGTCACATATTTGATGGGTGCAGGAAGAAATTTGAGGGGTGCACGAACCAATTACCTCTACACATTCATAAGCATTGTGACAGCGTATTCCTAGTCTATTTTGAACTCTTCAAGAAACATGGGCTTGAATGGCGCATTTGGGCCCACTCGTTTTTGCAACATATACTTTCTATGTGAAAGTGGTTAATGACCTAACTGTCCCTTTGCTGCTGTTACTTTCTTGCCCATTACCTTGTCATTGTCACCTCTTTTCATCCTTGTGTGTCTTCCCCTTGTTATTATCCTAATTTATGTGTTATATGATTAAGAATATAATTTAAAATTTATTTTTTTATAAATCAATTTCAGATTGTACACTTTAAAAGAAACTTCTCAATTATATAATTTACAATCTAAAAATAAAATAATATTTTAGATCACATAATTTAAAAGTTAAAAATAATTTTTGAATCGCATAATTTAATTTTTTCTCCAAACAAAAAATTAAATTATTTTATTCAAAAAATTGAAATTTAAAATATTTCAATAATTTCTTTCAAATTAATTATTTAAGAATGAAAGAAAATTCAACTGCAAATAATTTAATTATTAAATATTTCAATTTTTTTGAAATTGTTGAAATTATTTATCCAAATACAAAGTAAGGGTTATAAGCCACTAAAATTAAATGTTTTTCTAACACACAAAACATATATAAAAAAAGTTGTGTAAGTATCGTGATTTAATTTTAACATCTTAAGTATAACCTAAAAACTCTGGCAGCATTAGGAAAAGTGTTTTGTTTTGCTTGCAAGTTTCAACAAATCGTAAAGACTCAAAAATATATACAGAGAAGCACCACTTTTGAAGTTTAGCCTCCACTTTTCTTAACTTTCCCTCAAACACGTCCCTTCTTGCTACTGTTGTGTGAGTGCTCAAATAATATAATCATTCTCCACATTTTTCTATTACTTTGCAGAAAAGTGTTAAATAAAAAAATTGAATTGTCTTAAAAATATAAAAAACATCACTTACCAACGAAAAAACAGGATATCATAAGAGAGTTTAAACATGTTATAGTGATATATTAATTAGTAATCATCTCCTTTTGCTGTTTGTAATTCCCACTAATGAAAAAAATATTAACAATATTAAATACTATATTTCGTAATTTTTTTTAACTGTTGTCTTAAAGAAATGATTACTATATAAACACATCATAATTAAAAAGGTATTGTCATACAAGTAATCATTTTGATATGCATGTAGGGAAAATGTGTTGACTTTAGTCCTCTAATAATTTTCAAAACATGTTTCATGGATTTCCTTAGCTTGAAAATCATCCATGACATATTATTCTAATTTAAGCTTTTTAAACATGTTTAAAAAAAAGAAGAATTCAGTACACATTAGGCAGATAACAACAATGGTGTGCTATGTTTGAAACAGTGAGATCATGATTTTGTTATGTCTGATTCAAATGCATTATTGAGTTCAAATACGATTTGTAATGTTCCTTAATTATAACTTCAACTCAGCAAAGTGATTGAACCATGACGTAGAAAATTCTCTAAATTCAACTTCTTTCTTAAAACTTTTTGATTTTGTGGTACGTGAACCATATTTGTCCACCTGAACCGTGGGACATTCATTGCAAAGCATTATTAATATGTGAAAAAAGATTGGTCAAAATTTGAATTTGTTACTTGTTAGGCAACTTATGTGGGAAGACTTTGAACAATATCCTATATATGTAATGCTTCGAAACAAGAATCCCTAACTCTGCTAAAAGAAAAATCTTCTAAAATAATGCACTGACACAATTATTTATATTTAAGAGCAGGGTAACAGTATCGTTTAAACATGTCTCCATAATTGATGCAATTTAATAACAATATATATCTTTTGCTTCATTGAATTCATGGTCCTGATTTGATTTGGATATTAATTATTTCATTTATGGTCAGCTATTAGGTTACGAAACCATATATACTTAATAGTTAAAAAAGCTTAATTTAAAAAAAATTTATAGATAACATTTAAAGTATATTTTTTATGATTTTTTTATCAATTAAATAAGGGTATATTGAATTTAATGAGTTTTTTTTTTTCAAGATGATTTATTAGGGAGAGATTATAATCAATTGTTTGATAATAATATAAAGCAAAAGAAATTTTAGCCATTTCCATCAAGCTTAACTTCTTTTTTGCATACGCGCTCCTCCAGACGAACATACAAGAATAAGAGGTAAAAGTTGATTAGTAACATATTCTACCATACGGGTGATTTTCTCACTTACTACGAATCCCATGCTACCTCCCATAAACTTAAAATCCATAATACTAATTGTTACAGGAATACCATTTACTTGACCTGACCTTATTTGAATAGCCTTAATTAATCCTGTTTTTGAGATTCTCATAATTTTTAATCCAAAATTTCAAGACATTGAATTTTTGAATTTTTTTTACATTGTGCTCAACTTTGTTATTTCTATTTAATTTGAGATTTAAACTTCTAATTATTTTCATATGCTTAATAGTTAGTTTAATTTTTAAAAACAATTTATAGTTAATATTTAAAGTATGACTTTTTTTATCAATAAATTACAGGTATATTAAATTTAATGAGTTTTTTTCCGGGATGATTCATCACGGAGAATTTATATATACGTGACTTAAGTCCAACTCACATAAAAGATTTTCACAACTTTTAATCTAAAATCTGAAAACATTAAATTTGTGATTTTTTTTTTATATAATGTTTAACTTTGTTATTTTTATTTAAGATGAGATTTAGACTTAAATTTTGTTTATTTCTAAGAAATTAACATTCAAAATGTTTCAAACTATATATAAGAAGTGAAAAAACAAAGTTGTACAAAATTTGCAAACTATTTATTCAACTACATAAGTCTTAATATAAAAGAATCGTCCTTTATGTTAAAATATTTTAATATAATTTAAAAAATAAATAATTAAAATAAAAAATTTAATGTTACTCATATATTTGTAAACCTTTAATTTATGGGTTAATGTTTTTTATGGCTAACGGCTATATTCTTATTACTATTCACTTCTTTGTCTCCCTTTTCTACCTATAAATATCACATAGGTGCATGAGTATGGACACAATAAAAAGAGACAACAACAAAACAACCACAAACACTAGAGTTTTCTCATAAGTGTTTTTTTTTCTTCTTTATATTATCTTTAAGACATTGGTGTTCATAAGGTTCGGAGATCCTTCGTTGAACTCGATCGATCTGACGGGTTGTTGTATCTTGGAAGAGAAACGCATATGATTATGTATTTGTTTAGCCCTGTGCAATAGGAGAGTTTTCTCTCTAAGGACAACGCTATGTGTGCCTCAACCCAGACTATTTCTACTCATTTCCTCATCTACTTTTTTTCTCTTATTGTTATTATAATTGCTTATCTCTTATTAATATTCATTTGTCTTTTATCTATTATTTATAATATTCTTTGATTCATTTATTTATATACATGTTAGTATTATTATTGCTCTAATTATTATTATTATTATTATATTTTATATTTTTATTATTAATAGTATTATTTGAGTAATCATTTTTCTAATATTCTTAGAGAGAAAAATTATCTTGTTATTTATATTTTTTATTACTCATCTGTATTCTTTTCTAAAATTAAAAACAATATAAAGTTGAAGACTGAAAACATATTTTATGAACTAAGGTGTTTCTTATGGTTATAATTAAATCAGTTTCAACTAAGCCTAAAAATTTATGTGTATAATTGTTTTTATTTCTATTGGTAACACTAAATGAAATTATGGATAAATGAAATTCCTGCTCATTGAATAATTTTTATTGATATCTATAACTAATGTTAATGTTGTTATATTAATTTATGCTTTAATATTGTCTATTATTACCATTGATAAAGATGTTCTAATATGGTAAATGTTATTCTACAAGTTCTAGCTTGCTTAACATTATATTAGTGAAATTTTATATCCTGCTTACTATATTTTGAACACAAAAGATTGTGATAAAAATTTTTATGAGTTATGAAAGAAAAAAGAACCACATTTAAAATATTTCAAAGTATGGGGGTGTCTTGTAAAGGTTAATATACATTTTAATGAAAAAAAAAATCTTTGGTTATTTAATCTGATAAATTTCTTGAGATGATTGAAGGATAATGTAAATTGGATATTGTTTTTGGTGACAAAATTACCTATTGGTTATGGTTATGTTTTAACCTTGGATGAAGGTGTCCTATCATGGAAATATGTTAAAAAGTTGTTGTTCTATCATGATCTACTGTGCAAGCATAAATTATTCCATTTGTTCAATGCATCCTGACAATCAAATTGTTATATTTAAAGTTTCTAGTAAAAACATCAATGTTTCTAGTAAAAATGTCAATGAAATTTGACATATGAGAATGAAAGACAAATGTATTAGAAACTTAATTACTCATGGTTATCTATCTTGACTTTGTGAGGTTAGAAAGAAATATTGCAGATCTGCTTATCAAAGGGTTGATGCATCAACAACAAGTATTTGAGTCGTCGAGGGGAATGAGACTATAGCCCATAAATTAGTTGCAACAATGGACACCCATCTCCACATGAATGGTGATCTCATGGAATGAAGTTCAATGGGTAACAACGAAGTTGTTGTTGACTAAAGTACACCAAATAATTTGATTAAATTTTATGTCTCATTCCTATGGCGAGGTGTACTATAAATTGTGACAATAATTAGGTTGAGGTATGTGCATTAGTATGCTTATTTTATAAAATACCTCTTAATAAACCTAATGGTTGAGGTATGTGCATTATTTTATAAAATACCTCTTAATAAACCCAATGACAATTATTGTAGGGGTCTGAGTCACAAACCACCCTTTGAGGGTTTACCTAGTGAGTGTGATGGTGGGACGCCATTGTGAGACATGGGCAAGTCTCTAAATGACACTCATGAAACAAGATACATGCACAAGGCCGTAAAGTGCACCCACTGATTAGAACCTATAATGAACACCGATATTGTATGTGTTATTTACTAAAACCCGGTCACAGGGGATCTAGCTCAATGCAATTAAGTCTTTGCATTTTCTCGGATGGAAGTTTATAAGCACTAGGTGTAAGGGTCAGACCCGAAAGGTTTCTTACACTGAACTACAATATTTTGTTTTAAAAGATAATATATTTTTATTTTTTTTTAAATTGTGTGGGAGATTGTTAGAAATATTTTAATATAATTTAAAAAATAAATAATAAAAATAATAAAACTTACTGTTACTCGTGTGTTTGTAAATCTTTAATGTATGTGTTAATGTTTTTTATGGCTAACGGCTATATTCTTATTACTATTCACTTTTTTGTCTCCCTTTTCTACCTATAAATACCACCTAGGTGCATGGGTAAAGAGACAACAACAAAACAACCACAAACACTAGAGTTTTCTCATAAGTGTTTTTTTTTTCTTTATATTATCTTTAAGACATTGGTGTTCATAAGGTTCGGAGATCCTTCGTTGCACTCGACCGATCTGACGGGTTATTGTATCTTGGGAGAGAAACGCATATGATTATGTATTTGTTTAGTCCCGTGCAGTATGGACGTTTTCTCTCTAAGAATAGCGCTATGCGTGCCTCAATTCAGACTATTTCTACTCCTTTTCTCATCTACTTTTTTTCTTTTATTGTTATTATAATTGTTGATCTCTTATTAATATTCATTTATTTTTTATCTATTATTTATTATTGTTATAAGAATTATCAAGTCTCTGATTAATATTCTTTGATTCATTTATTTATATACATATTATTATTATTATTGCTCTAATTATTATTATTATATTATTTTATATTTTTATTATTAATAATATTATTTGAATAATCATTTTTCTAACACTTTCAACAACTCTCGTGGGAATAAATCAACAACACTGAACCACAAAACATAATATTACATCTTAATCAACTATATAATTTCTAATTTATAACTCGATTATGACTTAACTTAATTATTGTGTTCATAATATAGCTTACATTAGTAATTACCTTATATTTAACTTTTAGTTTAAAAACTTGTCAAATCAAGAAAATTAAGTTAATAAATAAGATTAGTTTCTCATTTAATAAGCAATATAATACTCAAGATAAAAAGAACATTATATTTGAATGATATTTTAAATTTAACAAATTGAAGAAGATTTTATATCTATAACATGCTCAAAAAAAAAAATAAATAAATAAAATTAACCCATGTCAATCTTTCTTTTGAAGCTGTTTAATATTTTCCTTGTTTGTCTCAGAGGAATTTTTTATAATTGGAAGTAGACGTTAACCTTGTTGCTATCAGTACCTTACATAAGTTCAAAATAAAATCTGAGAACTTGAGTTAATGCAACTCGTGTAAGTAACTACTGAAGAATAAAGACAATAAAGTTTTTCCACCTTTATAAGTAAACCCGAAAAATTAATATTGCAAAAAGGTTTTTGTTTTAATTTCCCTTCAAGTGTGGCTATAATTTTTTATATTATTTAAATAAGTGCCAATTATTGTACAAGTACTGGAATTTTCTTAGCAGCTTTTATCAATTGAAAAGTAATCAATCATGATGGTTACATACAAAAATTTTCCTGGGACACGACCTAAAACTAACCCTTTTCAAAGTAAATATGTAACGATTTTTCATAAAAAGTTTTCGTCATATTAATCATTCAACTTATTTTATTGAATACTTTTAACTTTAGAATGTGTTCAAAATTCATGTTGCTAGTCATAAACATATTATTTCTACGTGGGATTAGTTAAAGGTACACGTTTCTAAAAAGTATGATATCATGTGACACGTTATTTATTATTATGAACTTCATCTTTTTATTTACGACGGTGAACATTATATTACAATTATAAAAATAATAAAAATTAATTACATTGCACACATCAGGTCCGAAGTTACAACTGAATGTTGGAAAAATTGAAATCGGTAACTCATAAGTGATTGATTTTAAAGACATGTATCCGTCTGACTGAAGACATTATCGATTATCGAATATGATGATTAAGAAGCTAATAATAGAACAAGGTTAAAAACGTAATTCATGAGTTATCTTCATGAGTAATGTTATGAGTTATCTTCATAAATAATGATATGATGTCACTGGACATTGATTAGGTCTTCCAAAATGTAAAAGCATATGCCAATATAAATAAATAATGTAATTAAGGTAGTTGGTATTTTTCATCAGCTGCTTTTATTAAATTGATTAAAACCAAATACTTATTTGAGCATTGGAGTACTTTTTGCAACTTTTTGCAAGTATCTTGATAACCTGATAATTTTAAAAGAATTGGTGGTAGCAAACGAATGAAATATGAGAATATCAATTCTTTGAAATTTTTTTCAGGAAAACCTTATGAAATATGAGAATATCTGATCATTATAAAAGATGAAATTAGAAAAATTTATTTAAGATGAATTTTATATCAAGTACAACTTTAAAACTATCATTTTTTGAAAGAGAAACATACAAGGAGATTTCAATACTAAATTATATATACTTTTATTATATTAATAAAAATAATTAAATATATAAATATTTCAAGTATATTATTTTGACTCCTTCAAATTTTTTTGTCAATATCCATCATTAATAACATATAGATTACACCAATCATCATAAATCGTCATTAATTTTTTTTTCACAAATGAATTATGATAACAATAAAAGTAATAAAAATTTTACACAATTTATATGTGTGACGACATAGTAATGTTCACATCAATAATTGTTATCATAAAAATAATAAATAGGTTAAAATACTCCGTTGGTCCTCGTTTTTGTAGCAAAATCTCAATTTGGTTATCGTATTTTTATTGGTCTCAATTAGGTCCTCATTTTTGTAAATTAGTATCAATTAGGTCCTTTCCGTTAATAGAGCACTAACACCGTTAAGTAGGTGCCACGTGTCAGCTTCTCATTTTTTTTGAATTTTTTTGAATTTTTTTGAATTTTTTTTTTAAATTTTTTTTAAAAATATTTATGTCACATGTCACTTCTGTAATGTGCCACGTGTCAATCTAATATGGTGACACGTGTCAAATTAATGTATGAATCTCAATTTGGTCCCCATATTTGTTAATTTGATTTGATTTCAGTCCCAAATTTTTTTAAAATAATTTTAATTTCATATGCTCCAAATTTATAACAAATTTAATTTTTTTATAAATGTAATGATGATACTTTTATTACAAGTGATATTTCTATTACATATTTTTAACAACATTTAATTTATTTAAATTTATATTTTACATTAAACTTTATTTAAATTT
>Ga0209589_1010340_pt1 | contig 13632 bp, 14 predicted proteins | sample CowpeawhiteBW_FD_187525 | JGI IMG/M metagenome (GOLD analysis project Ga0209589, IMG submission 187525) | Root nodule microbial communities of legume samples collected from California USA - Cow pea white BW (SPAdes) (version 2) | ecosystem: Host-associated > Plants > Roots > Nodule | place: USA...
TAACCAAACCAAATTCATATATCACTCGTGTATTTAATACACACCAAATATTTAATAAAATGCATGGGAAAGAAAAGAAAATAAATTACAACTCAACCAACACCCAAACCTTTTAAAGAGAACAACAAAGACATAACTTATCATGCATCCAAGTTCCAACCCGTTGCCCCAATTTCCTTTACGCATGAATAAAACTAAAAAGAAAAAACAAGAGAAAAACTAATGATTTTTCACTCTTTATTCATGTGAAAACTAAGCAAAGAAGAAAGAAAACCCCCATGACACGGTCTTCACCAAAAATGAAGGAACACAATTTCATCAAAAGAGGTATGATTGGTTTAGAGAAAAAGAGACAAAACAAACTCGTGGCCCCCACCACCTTATGTATTCACAGGTGGCCTTAATAGAAAGAGAAAAGAAAGAGAAAGATTTTAAACGAAGTAGGATAATGCCCACACATTCAACACTCCACCATAGTACACATGCAGACCACAATTTTACATGAAAAAGGAAATAAGGAAGAATGAGAAAAGAAAGAGAAAGCATTTAGGGAAGTAGGCACCAGCTGAAATAACGTTAATAAAAAAAACAAGATACAAGTCCTTATGTGAAATTAATGTAAAGGGAAGAAAGACAAAATTTGTAAGAACCCATTCTCCTCCCTGCAAAGTGAAGAAACCCCAAAACCACACCAAATAATGCGTAACCCAACCTTCAATGTTCCAAAAACCCATACCTCTAACTAACAGTTTATATAAACTTTTACAATACAAACCCCATGAACATGCACTCTGCAATTTAAGTATCAACGACGCATAAGGGATGAAAACAGAACACAGAGACCAAAAAGTATGAAACAGAATTCTGCATGCAAAGAGAAAGCTGGATTCCCGTGAATGTGTAGATGTTATGTTCTTTATCCCTTATCTAACCAAGAGTAACAATGCTTATACTGCACCATAAACTGCTGCACTGCACCGAAACAGCCAACAATCTCGTTGTGCAGAAAGGAAAACGAACCACCCTATTTTCATGCAACCATTTGGGTTTTCTACAAGGCATTCAACGTGAGTAATGGTAAAATGAGGAAGGCTACTGGAATCACGTGAAACTAGATGGATAAGAGAGAATAAAGAGAAAGAAAGAGAATTAACCCATGCACCCATGAATACTCCATGAGATGCTCGACACTGAACGCAAATAATCAAAACACCAAACACCGCTGCAGAGAAATCATTCACTATACAACATGATATTTGGGAATTGAGAAGTTAAATAGAAAAAAACAAGGCACAGCTGCAAGCTTGAAATCCACATGACAGACAAATACAAGAAAGCAAAACCTAAGATGGCATGGCTACAATGTAAATAGAAAAACAACATTGGCTTTCCATACACTACACATGCAAGCTTTTCAAGGTTCATTCATCAAGCAACCAAAACAAGGAAACAATAAAAGAAAGCAAATTGGCTTCCCCTACCTCTCTATATGATTCCTCTTCTCTACCATAGCCATTGAAAACTCTAAGTTGCACTCTTCCTCTCTTTTCCTTCTCTCGTCCTAATCTATTTTTTTTTCTAAAGAAAACTTCTAGGGTTTAGTTTTATCTAATCCCACCAAATAATTCAGTTAAGATTTTCTAGCCCATTTTAATTTTTCTTATCATTTATCTCCAAAAGATATCAAAAAGGAAAAAAATAAATACAATTCAAAACTGGTTGCAGCCCTTACTAGAAACACAAGAAAAATTTTGAATTTTAAAACCAACACAAAACAAATTTTCGCCAGTCAAGCTCAAACCCCTGCACCTGAACACTAATGCACTCAACTTTCACCACTAGACTACCTGCCATCACATGACATAATATGCATTATAAGAATTAAAGCACTTATACTCCACAAACCATAATTCCTTAAATCACTTAAATAATTGTTATAAATACCACAATAACTTAAATCACTCACATAATAATTATTTCTTATTTCATAATTTAATAACCTAATTCAATTAAATAAATCAATAATATTAAGCAAGCCAATAATATTTTTTTTTCATGTGTTTTCCTTTATTCTAATTTTTCCCGGGTCTTACAAAGAGGCCCCTAGACACTTCTATTTAAGGGAACCTCTAACTCTTGTACAGGGGTTCAACATTTTGGAGAATTAAACACCTTTGTGTATCAATCTTTTCTAAGAGCGTTCCACCTTAAGGAGTGAATTTCTTGCAAGCTTTATTTTGCCTTGGCAAGTGGCGACATCCACCACTCATCTTAAAAGGAGTCCATGGCTTTGCCTCTCCTTTAAAGTGGTGTGATCCATTCCATCTTTTCCTTTCCTTTGCTTTGCCATTTTTAAGTTCTTTCACTCATTTGTTTTCTTTTTTAATATTTTTTATGTGTTTCCACTTATTTCTAATTTGAATCAATCCACTCTTGTCTTCTCTAGAGCCTTGTGAAAGGAACATTCACATCTAGATAGCTTTCTATCTTAATGTCCAGTGGAGATTTCACTTGGCTTTCTTAATCAATCATCACCATATTTGTGAATCTTAAAAAGGAACAAGATAATCCTTCACCATCTTATAATTTTTGTTTTATTTTATTTATTAAAATCTTAGGGCGGAAAATGAGTTAAGAGAGAGTTTGGTGGGAGGAAAAAAGGAAGATATTGGTGTGGCAGTCGGGAGGAATTGTTAGAGCACAGATTAGGGACCTAAGGAAAGGATTAGAGGGCTGGTTCTTTGGTAGAGGCAAGAATGGATAAAGGTTGTGGAAGAGGAACACTTTGAGTGGTTTTGGGAGCGGGAATTTCAGCTAAGGGGAGTTATACAACATGTTTTTATTTCGAATTGTGTGTTTTCAGTGATATGCATGATCATGGATGCTTTTTACCTTTTGCTTTTTGCTAAATATAACGTTTTTAGGTTTCTGCCCAGTAACCGTCTAGCAGTGTTCTTGGCCCGCCAGGCAACGCATGTAGAGTGAGGCATTTTCTGGGTTCTACCCAAAAACCGTCTGGCAACAATAATAGCCTGCTAGGCAACGCAAGCACTATTGTGTTTTCTCTGCGTTTTGGTTGGATTTTGACACATTTTGGGCTTTGTGTAAAATTCTCTATTCACGTTGGAATGTATGATGTTATAATTACTAATAATTGCCTCTACTGTCGATACTTTGATGAGTGAATGTCTTCATAAACATTAGGGGTTCACGTTGGGGACTAGGAATGCATTGGAAACATGATGTCCAGGTTTCAGTTGTGATGATTTTGTATTCGTATGAGTTATTTGGATATGTATGTGTTACGTAACTAAAAGCTTACCTATTTCTGTTTTGACCATTGGTACAATTGCATTGTATACATGCATATATAAATCCTTGTACATGCTTTCTGCAACATAATAATATTCGATCCTTTGCTCTTCTGCTTAAGATCTCCTTTCTTTCTTTTGCTTTCTCTCTCCTTATATGGTATCGAGAGCTAGTTTTTGGGCATAACCTTCTCACCGTCATGCCATTATCAGACACCAATATTTCTCTTTCTTCCTCTCTAGCATCCACCACCTTCACCGCTCAAACTTTCACAACTCCTATTACTTTGAAACTTTCTAATGAGAATTATCTCATCTAGAAACAACAATTCTTAGCTACTATCAGGGGATTCAAACTTTTTCACTATCTTGATGGATCAAATGCTCCTCCTCGCTTTCTCTCTGACACTGATCGTCTCTCCAACACTATCAACCCAGTGTAAATCAATCATGATCAACATATCATGGCTTAACTTCTTGCATCAATGACGATACCCATTCTCACCAAGATGGTGGGTCTTGAAACCACATTTCAAATTTGGGAGAAACTCGCCACCGACTACACTTCCTATATGCGTGCTCAAATAAAGAAACTCCATGTTCAACTACGTCAATCAAAGAAAGACGATCTGTCAACCTTTATCTTCTTGACATCAAGAAGATTGTCGATTCTTTAGCAGCTATAGGCGCACCCTCGACGGATTATCTAAAGATTACGATTCTTTCATTACCTCTGTTACTTCTCGCCTTGACTTGTATAACGTCAAAGATATCGAAGCTCTTTTGCTTGCGTAAGAAGAACACTTCGAGAAACATAAACTCAATTATTCATCTCTTTTTCAAGCAAACATCTCTACAACCACTAATTTTCACAACAGGAACAAATATCAAGGATCTTTCTAGCGAGGTGGTCGCTCTTTCAACCGCGACAACCGAACTTAGTTCACTAATGGCACACAAACTCTTGGAAGTGGTTCTTGGGGATCATCCAACACTTCATGGCCAAGTAATCAAAATCCCCGCACTCAATGCCAAATATGCAACAAGATGGGTCACATTGCCACAAAGTGTTAGCATCAGTATTATCACGAACCTTCTACATATGTTCATGCTCACACATCTACATTTCCATCTTCTTCATAGGATGAAAATACATCCTCCATTATGTGGAATCTTGCTCTTATTAATGACTCTGTGTGGTACCCCGACAATGGGGCCACACACCATATGACAAATAATGTCAACAATCTCACCAATAAACAATCTTACATTGGATCTGAAATACTTCAACTAAGTAATAGTTCAGGTATGCAAATCACTCATATTGGTTCCTCTTCCTACAAATTTCCACACATTTCTCACTGTTTTAATCTTCATCAACTTTTGCATGTCCCTTCTTTGTCAAAGAACTTGCTTAATGTATCTAAATTTGTGCATGACAATAATGTGTTTTTCGAATTTTACCCAACACGTTGTTATGTTAAAAATCAGGCCACCAAACAGACTCTGTTGCAAGGAAATCATAGTGATGGGCTATATGTTTTCCAAGAATTTCCTGCTTTTGTCAGTGAATCACATAATACTACTTTACAATCTTCGTTTAAACTATGGCATTCACGTCTTGGACATGTTTCTCTTCCTGTTGTAATGAATATTTTACACAATTGTAACATTACTTGTTCTCCAACGCGCAATGTTTGTGAACCTTGTAATTACCCAAGGCCCAACAACTACCCTTTATAAAATCTACAGCTGTTTACACTAATCCTTTAGAGTTAGTTTTTGTTGATATTTGGGGTCCTGCTCCCTTTATTGCAACAAATGGAGCCAGGTACTACATCGCTTTCATACACTAGTGCAGGAAAGAGTTTCTGCCGCGGTTATTTTAGTCTTTTGGCCCCGGTTTAAGACTCGAGGTATATATTGCCGAGGTAAAAAATGTTACCTTTCTGTCTCGCTTTACACCTGAGGCATATTCAATCATTACTGCCTCGGTTCTAGAATAACCGAGGCCTAATATAGACATTAAAAATAAAAAAAAAAATTAAAACAACCCAGCCTTTCTGCCTGAGTTCCATTATCAGATTCAATGTCTATTACACATAAACACTCACGCACCCAAAGCACAAAAACAGTGGCCATTTTAGAACCCTTTTTTCACCATTATCTCATCTTCATCTTCCCGACCACCATTGTCGGGAAGATCCCCATACGGCTGAAACTGGTTCGACAACCCAATCGGCTCCGTGGTCACGCCACCCAAGTTCGCCGTGAACAACAGCCACTCTCCGTCGTCACTGAAGCACACGTGATTCAACCTCTCCCTCTTACCCTCCACCCTCCGCAACCCACTCCCATCTGGTCTCACCAAATAAATCCCAAACACCTCATTGTTCTGCGCCTCATGCCTGTTCGACGAAAACGCTATCCTTCGAACGAAGGATGATGGCGTCAGAACTTCGAATGGAGATGACAATGAAGGCGAACCAGAGGCGACGAGCAGCACCGGCGAACCAGAGTCCCTCACTGCGTGTGGCGGTGTGCGTTTGTCGTCTGTGGTGCAACGACGAGCAGCACCGGCGAACCAAAGTCCCTCTGCTTCCGCCATGTCTCCACGACGTCAGTGTGCGCAATGGTGGTGGCGCGTCAGATGGCCAGCGACGCTACCGCAACGTCCCTCATTGAAAGATCTTACCTTTGAGATTGGATGTTGGATCTGAGATGTTGGAGAGAAAGAAAGTTTGAAACTTTGGAAATGATTGGGTTTGATTTTGGAGATGGAGAGAAAGAAAGTTTGAAGTGTTAGAGAAAATGAGGAAGAATGCGGTGCAGAGAGGAAGACGAGGATTGTGGTTGATTTTGGTTTATTTAACCTAAACTTTCCACCTTCCTGCAGTGCAAATAAAATCAAAAGCAGTGTGAAGTTTATGCCTCGGGTCTTAAACAACCGAGACAAAACCCTTTTCGTTTAATTGAAAAATTAAAACTGACGGGAGAATTAAAAATATTGACAGACATTAGGCCTCGGGTGTGAGTGAACCGAGGCATAATGTAAGTTTTTGCCTCGGGTATTGAAATAACCGAGGCATTAAAGGTTGAAAAATTTCAAAATTGCCACCGCGTGTTTATATGCCTCGTTTGCTGTACAACCGAGGCATAAAGAGCGAGTTAAAAAGTCAAAACTGTAGTAGTGATAGATGCCTACTCTTGTTACACATGGTTGTATTTGTTGCATGCTCGTTCACAAGTTTCATCTCTTTTCATAAATTTTAAAACATATGCTGAAACTCAAACTAGTTTTAAACTTAAAAGTCTTCAAATTGAAAATGCCAAGGAATTTCTTGTGTTAAACAAATTGTTTCCACAATATGGCATTCGTTTTCGTTTAATTTGTCCACATACACATGAAAAAAATGGTTCTGTTGAAAGGAAACATCGTCACATTACAAATGTTGGTCTTGCTCTTCTAAGTGGTGTGTCTCTTCCTCTTAAATACTAGGGTGAAGCTTTTGTCGCTGCATCTACTGTAATTAATACTTTACGTAAACCTATTTTGGAAAATAATAATCCTTATACTAAGCTGTTTCACAAACAACCAGATTATAGTTTCTTTCGTGTTTTTAGGTGTGCGTGTTATCCCCTTCTTAGACCTTATAATCAACATAAATTAAGTATGCGATATGAGTTATGTCTATTTCTAGGATATAATAATCGTCATAAAGGGTATGTATGTATATCTTCCACAGGTAAAACATATATATCCAGACATGTGGTTTTTAATAAAATTGTTTTTACATATGCTTTGACAAACAACCCTTTTGTTATAGATATTAATGTTTCTTCTTCCACCTCTTTCACTCCCCACACACTCACTATTCTTCCACCTCACACCTCACCTACGCTAACTTGCATATCTACCCCTACTGATTCAAACAGACCTTCATCTCCTATACAAACCTCATCTACTAATACAAACCACCTTTCTATGATAACCAGTGCCAAAGCAGGCATTTTCAAGCCTCACACGTTTCTTGCTGATATTGCCTCTAAACCCACATCTTATAAACATGCTATGAATAATTCCGGTTGGCTTGCTGCCATGCAACAAGAGTATCAAGCTCTCTTTGTAAAAAAAAACTTAGGGTTTTAGTTCTCTTCCTGTAGGTGCAACGACAATAGGTTGTAAATGGGTTTTTAAAAACAAATGCAATGGTGATGGAAGTTTTCAAAGGCATAAAGCGCACTTAGTTGCCAAAGGATTTCAACAAACTCCTGGACATGGCTACCTCAACACTTTCAGTCCAATCATTAAAGCCATTACTACTCGTCTCATTCTTGCATATGCGATCTCTACTAAATGGGAAATCCATTAGTTGGATATCAACAATGCGTTTTTATATGGTGATCTTGAAGAAAATGTCTTCATGCAACAACCTCCTGGCTTCAATTCTTCTAATCCTACTCTTGTCTGCAAGCTACGCAAAGCGTTATATTGCCTTAAACAAGCGCCATGATCATCGTTTTTTAAGCTAAGTCAGACTCTCTTAACCTTGGTTTTCAGTCCATAAAATATGATACATCTTTATTTAGTAAAATCACATCTACTCATTCCTTATTTCTTCTTGTTTATGTCGATGACATAATCGTTACAGGAAGCTCCTCATAAGCTATTCATTACCTCATTCAACTCCTTTGCACAAATTTTTCTTTAAAAGACCTAGGTTCATTGCATACTTCCTTGGCGTCCAGGTTACTTGGGATTCAGATGGTAGCATTCTTCTTACTCAAACAAACTACATCAAAGATATTGTACATAGAGCCAAATGAACAACGCCAAAATATATCCCACACCTATGGTTTCATCCTTACAATTGTCTCAAGATGGCATAACAACAGTTTCAGATCCCACATTATATCGTTCCATAGTTGGGACTTTTCAATATCTAACCATTACCCGTCCTAAACTCTCCTTTTCTGTTAATAGGATTTTCTAGTTCATGCATAATCCCCAAGAGCATCATTGGCGTGCTGTGAAAAGAATTTTGCGTCACATTACTGGCACATCACACCTTGTACGCATCTGACCTTCATCAGATTCTCGCATTCATGCCTTTTGCGATTATAACTAGGGTGCTGACCTAGATGATAAAAAATCCACACCGGGTTTTTGTGTTTACTTTGGCTTTAACCTTGTTTCTTGGACAACTCAGAAACAAAAAGTGGTTTCTCGAAGTACAACAGAGGCTGAATATCGGAGCATTGCTATTGTTACTGTAGAAATCCTTTAGCTTTGCAACCTGCTTTCCAAACTAGGTGTTTCACCAAAGGTTCCTGTCATTTTTTCAGATAGTGAAAGTGTTGTCATGCTTGCTTCTAATCTTGTCCTTCATTCTAAAACAAAGCACTTTGAGCTCGATCTATATTTTTTTCGTGATCACTTTCAAAAGCGTCATCTACAACTTCATAATATTCCTCAACATCACAAATTGTTGATATTCTAATAAAATTGTTGTCTAGACCTTCATTTTTGCAGTTTCGCTCTAAACTCATTGTTGACAGGACACCCATGAGTTTACGGGGGGCTATTATGTAACTAGAAGCATACATGTTTCTGTTTTGATCATTAGTACAATTGCATTGTATACATGCATATATAAACCCTTGTACATGCTTTCTGTAAGATAATAATATTCGATCCTTTGTTCTTCTGCTTAAGATCTCCTTTCTTTCTTCTGCTTTATCTCTCCTTATAGTATGAATGCTGAAAGTACGAATTGATTGTATATTTTCATGCAATTGGATGAATGGGTCATGATTGGAGGGTTTAGGGAGTTCTCGCAGGTGGGGAAAATCTAAATTTTATATGTGTATTATGATGCATCGCCTGGCGGTAGGTATGCACCACTAGGTGACGCGTGGAGCACAACAGTGTGTTGCATTTTGGGTGTTGGTGTTGTGGGTTGGGTTTCTGTTGGTGTTTATTTTGACTTATGCAAGTGGTAGTGATAAAATGTGCAAATTTCTATAGTGGTGAGTCTAAGTCATGAATTATGAATATGTACCAATGTTAAACTTGAATTAGTTTGAGGTATTGGGATGAATGAAATGTTGCAAGTACTATTTTGGGACGTAAGTTCAATATGGCCTAAGTTGGAAGTATGGATGGGTTCTGTTGTGAGCTCTCCATGAACATGAGTATTTCTTTGTTTAATTCACATGATAAGATAACCTTGTTGGTGAATGTATGTATATAAATAAATAAAATTGATGCGTGTGGAATTAAGATTGAGTCATATTGAGTTACATGAACATGCATTAAGGTATCCTGGATGTTGTTGTTTGTGGATTCTATTATGAGCATGAAGGATCCCTTGATATTTGCATGAGTTGATATTAGTCAAATTGTGAACGCATGTGTCCTTATACATGATTGATGTATATGAGTTGTGATGATGCAATTTGAGGTATGTGTAATTATATGAATATGTATTTTTGGTATTTTGGATCTGTGTTCGGAGTGATTGGTGTGTTAGAACTGTTTTGGAGTGCCTAAACCAGTAGTTTCATGCTACTAGTATAGTGCCTAGTGACATGAGGGAAACCGCCAGGTGATAGGTGAACTTGTTTTGGTGACTAGAAAGTTGTCTTCTGCGCGTCCTCTGGTTTGACCAAGATCTGATGATATCCAAACCTCAGGTCAATCTTAGAGAACATTGTTGCTCCTCTCAGTTGATCCAACAAATCATCAATCATCGACAACGGATACTTGTTCTTAATGGTCAACTTGTTCTCGTCTTCCCAAGAAAAAATATTTTACAGTCTTTAGGTTGGTCTCAATGCTAAGACCAAAATTCATGGGGCATGGTTATAGAAGAATGCTAACATCTACCCCCAAAGAATAAAAGTACATTGTTGTGAGTTGAAGATTGTCCTCTACACTAAAACCAACAATAATGGGGAAATGAGTTAAAATCTTACAAATACTCTCTTTTGAGGGGACTAATTCAAGGAGAAAATATATGATTTCCATTACCTTAGGCCTACTATAACTTAGCATGGCTGGAAATCGATAGATCACCTTCGTTTGTAGCCTTTTGTCAACTCCCAATGATTAAAAGAACTTCATGGTAGGTTTAAGATTTTCTATTAAACTACTTCCACGTAATTGATGGAATGCGCTATTTTGATACTCCTAATCTGGTTAATATCCATACCAAGTTCCATCAAATACAAGAGCGAAGAATGCCATCCTTCTGCTTTATTTCACTCACTCGGGACACAACTTTAAGCTTATTAGAGTTATCACTGAATTAGAAATAAGAATAGGCAAACATGCTTTATCCTTAACAAGTGGATTTGGATATTTTTCTTTAACATCCACTAGAATGTCTCCATGTTCATCAAGAAGAGATTCAAGATAAGGGAAAATAATTTTTTTTTTATCTTTAGAGTTGTAAGATTTCTTCTTGGACATGTTGTAAAACAAAGGTTATTTATATATTGCAAAAGGTTTGTTTCTTCTACAACTGAACTCCCACACGACGACAACCGTTCCTTCGAGTGCTTGCGTCTTTCGCTTTGTACTAGTCTTCACACGTAGAAGTTGTTTTCCTTATCTACAAGTGATGGGATGTGTAATTGCTCACTCGCGAGTGGTGAGGTCTTCTCTGCAAGATGTAGGTTGCACCATTTTGTTATTTTCGTAGACCTTGGTGGACATTTTGTAGAATGTTACTCACCTTTAGTCGCAAGGTGTGGTGCCCTTTTCACAAGCCAAGGAATAGTAATGGGTTCCTCGATAGAGTCTATAAATATATCCCCTTTTGCTCTTTTGAAAACATAACTTGGCTTTTTAATCTCTTTGACTTTCTCTCAATCTCTTTCTTTCCTCTCTTTCTTTTATTATCCTCATTTCGTTGTTTACTCTTTTAAAGTGTTACTTGCTAGTTTTTTAGATTCTCAAAAAATTCAAGAAATTACTGTTATATCATAGGGAATTTGCACAAAGCATCATGCATAAATCCTTAAGGGTAGTTAATTTACACACATCAGGAAGTCTTTAAGAAAAAGTATAACTCTAATGGATTCGTAGAAAAGTATACAAGATTAGTAGTAAAAATATTTACTCAAAAACCCAACACAAATTACTTTGATAAGCGCAACACAATGATAACAACAAGTATTATGGAGGTGTAGAGTTGAGGGTGGTGGTGACATAAGGTTTAGGAAGGAGAATTGTTGTCTTGAGTAGTGACATTAAGTTTCAAAATGTTCTTCCATGAATTAAAAACAATAGTATGAGTAAGAACTATTAGGAATAAAAGTGTAGGATTGTTGAAAAAAATAAAAAATATGGGAAAAAGTATATTTACATTTGGAGATGCGGGGTATCGATCCCCGTACCTCTCGCATGCTAAGCGAGCGCTCTACCATTTGAGCTACATCCCCATTCAATGTCCATGACATGTATTTATGCAAATATGATTTTATAAAAAGAAATTGTCTTATTTTATACTTTGTAACATTGTTTCATGTCTAATGATTAGTGAAAGATAAAATATATTGCAAAAAGACTTTTTATATTTAGAGGTGGGTGCATAACCTTTTTTTAGTCAAAATTAATTATTAAGTAATATTTGATTCGGTCTACTTGTAAAAGAATATTACAAAATTTTACTTACTTCACTTTCAAAATAAAAATAAAAATAAAAATAGAATTCCTTGCTGGTTTTTTACTCTTTTAAAGAGTTCCTTGTTGGTTTTTAAGATTCTCGAAAAACTCAGGAAGTTCATGTTGTATCTTGCGGAACTTGCACAATACACTAAGGATAAGTCTTTAAGGATAGTGAATCCATACGCCTCAAGAAGACTTTAAGAAAAAACATCACCCTGATGGATCCATAGAGAAGTATAAGGAAAGATTGGTAGTAAAAGGTTTTACTCAAAAACCCGACACATATTACTTTGACAATTTTATCCCTGTGGCCTAGTAACATATGGTTTGGGAAGGAGAGTTGTTGGTTTGAATAGTGACATTGAGATTTAGAATGTTCTTCCATGAATCCAAACAACAGTATGAGGAGCAGCTACAAGGAATAAAAATTAAGGATTGTTGAAAAAAAAGGGGAAAATATATTTATATTTGGAGATGCGGTGTATGGATCCCCGTACCTCTCGCATGCTAAGCAAGTGCTCTATCATCTGACCTACATCCCCATTTGATGTCCAAGAGATGTATTTGTGTTAATATTAGTTTTATAAAAAAAATTATGACTTTATAACACTGTTTCATGTCTAATAAATGATGTATTATTAGTGAGTGATAAAATAATACAAAAAGAAATTAGTACATTTAGAGGTGGGTAAAAAAAAATTTAGTCAAAGCTAATTATTAAGTATTATTTGATTCTATCAACTTATAAAAGATGATTACAAAATTTTACATATTTAACTTTTCAAAATACGAACAAAAATTCATTTTTTAAACTTTTATTTTAAATTGTCTCCTCATGCGTTTATTTTTTGATGACTTTACCTTGTTAGTAGTTTCCATTTTTCTCAGTTCTCATAGTCGTGGCATTTCTTTTTCTAATTATTAATTGGTATAATTTGATTTTCCTTTTGTTCTATTGACTTTTGTCCAAGAAATTCTCAATTGTTGCCAGGTTTCATTGTTTGAAAAGCTCATGAAAGTAATCCGATAACACACATATATAGTTTGCTATACCAACTACATTGTGTGTTAAGTTTCTCAATCTAGGATTGGTTCATATAGCTTGTTATATAAGGTCTGATGCATTACATCTTATATGAGACTTAGGATTTTCTTTTCTCTTTCGTTCTTACATTTTGCAATATGTGGGGGATTCTTGTAAAACATATGATATTTATATATTGCAAAAGGTTTCTTTCCTCTGAATAAATATTCATTTGAGTTCCCGCATCGTTCGCTTTGTACTGGCCTTCACACAAGAAGTTGTTTTCCTCATCCTCGAGTGATGGGATGTGCAGTTGCTATATCGCAAGTGGTGAGGTCTTCTCCGCAAGACATGTGTTGCACTGTTTGGTTATTTCTGTTGATCTTGGTGGAAATTCTACAGAATGTTACTCACCTTCAGCCCCAAGGATTGGTGTGATGATAAATTTTTTTTTCTATTTATTTAATTATTATTATTATTTCCTACAATATACTTATAAAATTTACTAGCAAAATTGTACTTAAAATATTCACACACACACACACACACATATATATATATATATATATATATATATATATATATATATATATATATATATATATATATATATATATATATAT
>Ga0209589_1010341_pt1 | contig 13630 bp, 11 predicted proteins | sample CowpeawhiteBW_FD_187525 | JGI IMG/M metagenome (GOLD analysis project Ga0209589, IMG submission 187525) | Root nodule microbial communities of legume samples collected from California USA - Cow pea white BW (SPAdes) (version 2) | ecosystem: Host-associated > Plants > Roots > Nodule | place: USA...
TATATATATATATATATATATATATATATATATATATATATATATATATATATATATAATATTACTATAACCAACCCAATGGATATTAAAACTACGATTTCACGTTCTCAAATGAAATCAGAATTTTTCTATTATTTTTTTGTTCATATTATAATTAAAAACAAATTCCAAACCTAGAAAAAAACCCAGTTATTTCCATTATGGTTCCAAAATAATCACCCAACCCTCTACCTAATAAAACTAGTTCCTAATACACAAGAAATTTTAACCATCCAAATCAATTAAGAAGAAGTAATTAAGTCCTAGCATTCTTAAGCATTCTGGTGCTATTTTCAAACAAAAGATCACATAAGCAGTGACTTCAAAACGATCAAATAAACTCTGCACTATCGGAAAACAAATCGCGTCTCTCACGCAATCGTTATTCCACACAAAATTTGAAAAGAAATAGGAGTTAACTTCCAATACACCATAAATTTAATCTCAAACAAAAATGTATTTCTCCACTTTCTCCATGAATTTATCCATTAAATAAATAATCATCTTCAAGCACAACCAAAACAACGAGTTCATTTTTCTATTCCACAAAAACTGCAAACACGTTTCTCTACATAGAATTCACATAATAGAAGGAATGTTAGCTCCCCTAATCTGTAATTCCTGCTAAAAATTAATCCACGAACACTCCTCTTTGCGCCAACTTTAATCTCTGCCCTTAAGACCTTCATCCAGCCTTCTAGACAAGGTTCAAACACACAACCATTCAAATATCAAGGTAATGCACAACCATTCAAGTATCAAGGTAATGCACAACCAATTTCTATAAATCTATAAATGTATACTTTCTTATTACGCTCATATCATAAAAATAATAAAAACTAATTAATTTACACAATTATCATACATAGGACTCGAACCCAAGTCCTCTTAAAATAATTAAAGTACTCTCAACCACTTGAGCTAGTACTTTTCCACATCATAAAGGTTAACATTAATTTCCATAAAGGCTTCCACTACCCGCATTTATTAAATAATTATTTATTTAATCATTTAAATTCCTCGGGTCTTACACCGGACTTGCATGATAATCATTTTTCATAACTTTAATTATCATGTCGAGTCATAGACTCGCTTGATAATAATTATTTTTCATAATTTTAATTATCATGTCGAGTCCCAGATTTGCTTGATAATCATTTTTCATAACTTTAATTATCATGTCGAGTCCTAGACTCGCTTGATAATAATTATTTTTCATAATTTAAATTATCATATCAAGTCCCGGACTTGCTTGATAATCATTTTTCATAACTTAAATTATCACGTCAAGTTTTGGACTCGCTTGATAATCATTATTTTTCATAATTTTAATTATCATGTCGAGTCCCGGACTTGCTTGATAACCATTATTTTCATAACATTAATTATCATGTTGAGTCTCGTACTCGCTTGATAATCATTAGTTTTTATACTTTTTAATTATCATGTCGAGTCCCGGACTTGTTTGATAACCATTGTTTTCATAACATTAATTATCATGTCGAGTCTCGTACTCGCTTGATAATTATTAGTTTTTATACTTTTTAATTATCTTTTTGGGTCCCTGACTAGCTTGATACCTACTTTTTACAACATACAAAACTTCTCTAATAGAATTTGAGTTTACAAACCCTTCCATCTTTTTCAAACAATTTTTTTATTCTATTTTAGAACTACGTGATCCCTGATTTTTCATTCTAAATGGAAATACGTAGGAGCAAGGCCAAGTCTTTGTCATGCTCGCCTTTAAAAAAATTAAAATATTTTCAAAATCATTTTTCGTAGTCTTTTATATAGAACTATGTGATCCCTGATTTTCCATTCTAAATGGAAATATGTAGGAGTAAGACCAAGTATTTGTCGGGTTTGCCTTAAAAAAATTAAAATATTTTCAAAATCATTTTCTATAGTCTTTTATTTAGAACTACGTGATCCCTGATTTTCCATTCTGAATGGAAATACGTAGGAGCAAGGCTAAGTTCTTGTCAGGTTCACCTCCCAAAAATTTAAAATCCTTTTTTTTAAAATAGTTTATAAAGAACTACGTAACCCTGATTCTCTATTGCAAATGGAGATACGTAGGAGCAAGGTAAATCCTTGTCGGGCCCAAATAAAAATTTCAATATTATTTTCTTTAATATTTGGCTTTTTTATTTGTTTGATTTATTTGTTTATTTATATTTTATTTTATTTTATTTTTTGCAGGAAACCAAATATTTTAAAAAATTGCATTAATTTTGCACACTTAATTAAAAGGAAACGTCTTTGGATGGGCATTGTGGAGTGCTAATACCTTCTCCACACATAACCAACTCCCGAACCCAAACTTGGTTTCGAAGACTATTTCTTTTTAAGGTTTTTCTATAGTTTTCCTTAAAAAATTATGGTGGCGACTCCTCTATTATTTTAAAATAAATTTTTTCATCGTCCCGTTGTGACCTAGGTTGCGACAGTAGGGACGAGAGGAATGACACCAACTTTAGGTTCTCAACCTAGCTCCAACAACCCCACTGCCTAGAGCATGTGAATGTTTAAAGACTTTGTATTGTAATGTGAAGTGGACCACACTTTTGTAATATGAAGTGGTCTACACTATTATTGGGTGAAGTGTTCCAGAATTGTGGTCCACCGCTTTTGATGTATTATTGTATTTTTTGCTTTTAAATATTGTGGTCCAACTTTTGATACAATACTTTATGTCACCACTTTGAACAACTTTTGTTATAGGTTAAAATACTCTGTTGGTCCTCGTTTTGGTTCAGAAATGTCAAATTGGTCATCGTATTTTTATTGATCTCAATTTCGTCCTCATTTTTGTAAATGTGTATCAAATCAGCTCAATCGTTAACAATGTTAAATTTATTAACGTTAACTTTGTTTTGAATTTCTGACATGACTTTGTGTATTATTTTCAGTATTGGAGAATTAAAAAATCGTATGTGCTTGAAACCCTAAATTAAGTAATTAGAGATTGGAAATGGGAAACTCAGTGGAAGTGAGCGAATGCGAATACCATGAGTGTGGTCGAAGGTGAGATCGAGCGTGGTCAGAGGTGAGGTCGAGTGTGGTCGGAGGTGAGATCAAGCATTTCATAAAGGGATTTTAGATTGTTACTCTGGTTCGTCATGGTCGTGCTTGAGCACTAGTCCTGAAGGTAAGTACGAGTTGATAACTGGTTATTGTAGTTGAATAGGTGTAAGGTTTTTTCGCGTTTATGGGTTTTGGGTTTGTATAGGGGTTGTGATGTTTGGTTAGGTATGATGTTGTATTGCTTTTATTTTGTTACTTAATGTTGCTTGTCCCCCCATTTTCGACATTGAAATCATTTTTTATTGGTGGTCCCCTATTCGAATGTCTTTTTCAATCGGTGATCGTATATGCATTGTAGTATGTGCTTTTTAATGTTGTGGTCCCCTATTTGAATGCTTGGTTCTGTGTTGTTTGTGTTGGTATGAATTGTAATATTTGAATTCGTTTGGGGGCAATGTATACAGGTTTAGATATAGAATGTTTGTTGACCGTTTTGAAGTGGTGGTCCACCATAGTGGCCACTTTATTAGTAATGGGAAATTGGAATATGATGGGGAAATAACCACGTTGTTCTGTGATCTTGATACGTGGGGATATTATGAGGTTATTGCTGGATTAAAAGAGATAGGACGTGTATCTCTGAAGGAGTTGTGGTATTGTTTAGGAGGTGGGACTGTGTTAGAAGATAGATTGGAGCTTCTTTGTGATGATAAAAGGGCCACTCATATGGCAAACTTAACAAGATTAAATGGTGCAATTCATTTGTATGTGGTTCACGAAATGATAGAACTTGAAATAATCAACATGATAGAGGGTATTGGTATGGGGGAGGTTGGTCCTTTTGAGGTTAATGATGTAGTTAACTGTGTGAATGAGGGTCATGAGCATGGTGCATGTGAAGTACTGGAAAAGGAGGGTGGTGAGGGTGAGGAAGATGTTGCATCTGAAGTAGTGGTAGATAATGGGTACTAAATCAACTCAGGTTTCCAGCGTTGCATTCAAATCTTTTGTAAACTAATTATACGTTGCTCAGTATTTATTTCCAAAGACATTGTTAAAGTAAAGAAGAAGGTGAAACTGGATGTCAAAAAATAGAACTTAAACACTAATACAAGGGTCTGATACATAGTCAAATACAAATGACAACAAGCTATTAAAACACAACCCGTTTCAATTGACCGAACAATTTCTCTTTAAACACAAAACTACACAAAACATTAATGTCAAAACCCAAGCCACAACGAAAAAATAAAATTGTATCTTACTTGCTGCCATCTCTACCTCTAATTTCAACTTCAACTTGGTATTTTTCCTAATCAGTTGTATCACATATTTGTCGTTAACAACTACTAATTCATCATCTTCTTCCTCTATTTCTGGTTTGTCTTGAACCATAGTTTCTTCACCATCATGAACCCATTCAAAGTACTTACAGTTATCATCACTCTACACTCAAAACAAAAACACATTAACAAAACCAATCATTAATAATTTCTCTAACAAAAATAGAATTAGAAGAACTTACTCTCCAATTCCTACATCTCCAAAAAACCTTCCTTTGTTCTTCGTCTTGTTTGCTTGCATAAGCACTACTCTTTCCGCACAACCACATAATTTGCCTCTTAGATCCGAGAACGAGCTTGATGCACCAACTCTCTTCATTCTAGAACTTCTGTGAATGTATGCAGAGCTCTCACCATGAAATTTCATCACCAACAACCTAACTTTAACAAAATAAAAAGAACTTTACCCTATTTAGTGTTTACGAACCCTACACGAACCTCAAATCAAAACCACTTACCTGTTCTTCAACGAAACCACACTCCAAGTTCAGATCGACTTTCACGTATGATTTTCAAAGTTGCTCTACGGCCTGAAGCTGGTGCGAGCCCTACCTGGTGCAGATTGATCAATGGTGCTCCAACAAAGAAAGTCGCAATTTTACTCACCCACAACCCTAGAAATGTCTCCCAAATGTAAATTATAAAAAATAGTAATTAATTACATCTAAATGTATTTCAACATTTAATATCCAATATAAGTAATTCTTCATTGTAATATCAAGGGTGACAAATTCAAATTTTGCAATGTTTGGCATGTTTAGAACTAACACATAAGATAATAATAATAATAATAATAATAATAATAATAATAATAATCACCATCGTAATAAAAGTAATAAGACGAAGATGAAAATTGATAAAGTCAAACAATTATTATCACAATAATAAAAATATAAGATAAAAGTGTAAATGAAGTCAAGATTAGGAAGAGCCTAGATTGAGACACACATAGCACTGTCGCTAGAGAATAAAATGCTTCCACTAGCGCTCAATTGGTAGGAAACGTGTTATGAAATAAAACTAATAACATATAGAAGAATAGAAGGAAGAATTGAGAATGAGAGAATATGGAACAACTTTTTTGTGTGTATTATTACTGTTAGGAAGAGTCTTATTTATAGATACAACATATAACCCATAAAGGATACAAATCAAATAGTTAATACAAATATTTACATAGAGAGTAATGAATCATATCAGTATCAATCATATCAATCATATGAGTAATTGTATCAAATCAATGGGCAACCATTAATTCATAACAAAACTAAAATTATAAGAGAATAAAAATAACTAATCATTCTCTTCTTCGTAAACAAAATTATAATTTACTAAATAAATGTTTTAACTCATTAATTATAATTTTTAATACCAATAAAAATTAGCATAAACTAATAATAATAATTAAATTAAATTTTATTCTCAAACATAAACTTATAATTAATGTAATAGAACTATATTAGTAACAAAATATTCTTTTGAAGCTTTTTTTTATCTCAAACATAGTTTTATATGAATTAGTTAATACGAAAATATTAATAGTAAAAGTTTATTTTTTAGGCCTTATTTTGCTAGAGGCTTAAAGCAAGTTGCTTTACTTGCTTTACCTTGAGCAGCCTCGCGTGAAACAAAACTTAGCAAAATTAACGGCTAAAGAGAAGCATTGAAACTTCATAGACTACATCCAAGGCATATTTTTATTTTGGCATATATACATACCACCTGATCTTTGTAGGACTTCAATCCAAAGAGAAAACCTCATCTTTCCAAAGTTAGACATATCAAACTCTCTCAACATAGAATTTTTAAATTCAGCCATCATCATCATTGTCGATATAAATTAAATCATCAATTTACGATGGTATTTCCTTCTTTGCTTCTCTTAGTGAATAAATTTTGCTCATTGTCACACTTTTTAAATCCTTCACTAATGAAATGTGCTTCAATTCGACTAAACCATGCTTGGGGCTTGTTTTAATCTGTACAAAACTTGTGCAATTTATAAACAAGATCTTCACTACCCTTTATTTCATATCCTCTTTGTTGCTTCACATAAACATCTTCACCCAACTCACCATGAAGAAATGTTGACTTAACATCCAACTGAAAAATCTGCCAACTTTTATGTGCAGCTAGAGATAGGATCATTCTTATTGTATCCATTCTTGCCACTGGTGCATAAACTTCCATGTAGTCAACTCCATGCTTTTGAGAATATCCTTTAGCAACCAATTGGGCCTTGTATATCAATGTTTCCATTTTTATTGTATTTAGTTTTGTAAACCCATTTCACTCCAATACTTTTAACTCCATCAAGCAGTTTAGTACTTCTCCATGTTTGATTCTTTTGAATGGATTTAATCTCATCATCCATGGCCAATCTCCAATTTTCACTCTTTACAACTTCCTCATAGCTTAGTGGATCAGTTGAGACCATTAGAGCCATATGTCCCTTATCTTCAGATATGCCTTCGCCACTTACATACTCATTCATCCATACAGGAGTTTTCTTCTCTCTGGATGGCCTTAATCCCTTTACTCTTTCTTCATCCTCGTTAAAATTGTCCATTTTTTCATCAGGTCCTTCTTCACGAATTCGTCTTATCTTAACATCAATATTTTATTCATTTTCATCAACCCTCTTTATACTCACCATCGTCCCACGCCAAATCCGACACAGTCTATTTTTCTTCCCAATTCTATTACTTCTCTTTTTCAAAAATCACATCTTTACTAACAACATTCTTAGCAATTGGATTAAATAGTTTGTGACCCTTGGATTCCTCACTACCACCCAACAATACACAAGTAATACTTCTATTAAGTTTAGTCCTCCTTGCTTCTGGAACATGAACATGAGTTATGCAGCCAAAAACTCGAAAGTGATCCACTACAGGTTTTATGCCACTCCATGCCTCTTATGGTGTTACATCCTTAATGACCAATGTAGGACAACTATTCAAGACATATATTGTCCAATTCACTACCTCTGGCCAGAAAGTCTTGGGATTATTTTTCTCAAACAGCATGGATCGAACCATGTTCATTACAATTCGATTTTCCCTTTTAGCAACACCGTTATGTTGTAGAGTATAAGCAGTGGTTAATTACCTCTTAATCCCATTGTGCTTGCAAAAGTCACTGAACTCATTTGAATTGAATTGTCCTCCTCTATCACTTTGTAGGCACTTAATAGACATTTCAACTTCCTTCTCAATGCTATTCTAAAAGCATTTAAAAGAATATAAAGTTTCTTTCTTCTTTGCCAAAAAATATACCCATGCTTTTCTACTATAAGCATCAATAAATAGTAAAATGTACCTCTTATTACTATTGGGTGTTGGATTGATAGGACTACATACATCTGCATGAACAAGTATCAAATGTTGTGCTGCTTTCCAATCACTCTTCTTTGGAATGAAATCACGATGTTGTTTTCAATTGATGCAATCAGTACATGTCAGAGTTGAAATGGAAAGTTTAGGAAGTCCACATACCATTTCTTTAGACAGTAATATTTGCAGGCCCTTATAACTCAAATGCCCGTACCGCTGATGCCAAATTTGAGATAAACTTTGACTTTGCATTTGAAAACACTGATTAGATTGTGTGTGAAATGTAGTTGCGATTGAGGCAATAATACAAACATCCTATTGGCACTCATGTTTGCTTGAATTACTAAACCTTTATCTGGATAAAATATCTTACAAATTCCCCCCTTAATCAGAATGGCCAAACCTTTTTCTTATGATTGTCCACTACTCAATAAGTTATTGCTCAACTCAGGAATATAATAAACATCAGTAACAGTAAAATTGACTCCATGAGCGCCAACTTCACATTTCCTTTTCCCATTACATTCATCTTGGAGTTTTTCCCTAACTTTACAAAGTGGTGAAATTTTTCATCAATTTCATTAAATAGAGATAGATTACCACACATGTGATTGGAACAACCTGAGTCTAGAAACCAAGCATATTCTCTTTTAGCCTCATACATATCCACATAGGACATCTAAAGCATTTCTTCTTCATCATCAATCTTCGTAGCGAAAATGCCCAAGTTGATGACATTGATAACAATATATGGTTGCCTTGTTAAAGTATGTTTGACCTCTACCTCTTCCTCTTTCTCTATAAGTGCTTCGACCACGACCTCTTCCTCCTTCAAAGGTCATCCTCAAACACTACTAAAAAAACTCATATTTCCTGCCAATTTTGTTTTGAAATTTTTTTTTGTAGGAAATACTTATAAATTTTGTTATGAAAAAGAAATTTGCAGGAAATTTCTATCAATTTTTTTGCAAAATATTTTATATAAAACACTTTTCGCAACAAATTTTGTAAGAAATACTTGGTAATTTTATAATTTTGTAAGAAATAATTACCCACGAAGGAATTACCTGTCGATTAAAATTCTTAAAAATAATAACAGGAAAAAAGTCTTTTCTTTTGTAATATGAATTTGGACCATTGTTCCTTTGAAAATATAGTTAAACTTTTCTGTTAATGAGTGCATAATTTTTTTCGCCACTTTAACATCTGGCATCTCCTCTCCGTAAATTCTCATTTTATTGACAATAGTCATGAGTCTAGAGAAATACTATGTCACTCCTTCACTAGACTTCATCTCAAGAACTTCAAATTCTCTACGAAGAGCTTGAAGATGTGACTGTTTCACTCTTGCATTCCCTTCAAACTTTTTCTTCATAACATCCCATATTTATTTAGATGTGTCCTTCTTCATAATAGTGTCAAGGATAGTTCCATCAATTGATTGAAAGAGATAATTCTTTACTTTTAGATCTTTCAAATTCATCTCATCAATGTTCTTTTGTTGTTATTCTGTTAGTATTGCTCCGCTTGTTGATGTTACATATCCAAGATCACTCAACTCCAAATATTCCTCAGATATAATTTTTTTTCCATTAGCATGCTCTAATGGTCACAATGACCATCAATGCGTGGAATAGCTTGTTGAACAAAACTCCCTTTTGTAGTATTTTGTTTGATGCTGCAAAACGACAGTGACTACGACTTTGTATTAGACCCAGTAGGGGCTCTGATACTAGATTGTTGAGAATAAAACTGAAAATATCACAACAACCTGGAGTGAAAATGACTTGATTTTATTAACTGCAATATTAGCTTTAAATATCCAATTAATACAATGCAACTATGAAACAACCCACTTAGCAAAATTAACGGCTAGTGGTAACAGAAAGAGAGAAATAGTAAAACTTCCTATGACTATGTTCATTAAATCAAGACATTATTTCAATTCAAACAGAACATTTGCAGAATAAAAAACTCTATCAACATCTTCGTAAATTTATATAATCTATTTAAAATTACTTTTTTGAATTCTCTTCTCTCTTAAGGATGACATAAACTAGTAGTCAATTTTTAGTCATTCACTAATGTACAATGACACTAAATAAGTGGAAAGCACAAAATTGTCATGAGTAAATTTTCAATTGTTTATCTTACATTAATGATATATTTTATCTATATTGCAGTAGCTAAATTATTTTAAGGGAATGTACAAAACTTAGTTCGATTTTTAATATTTTTTATCTTATCACGTGAGATTCCTATACTATTTATAAAAGAAGGAAATATTATAATTGTATGAATTTTAATTTTACCTTGTTTTTTGTGTGTTAGGTGGTTCAACGTACTAGTACGGGTGAGAAAAATGTGTAGATATGATCGCATCCGACCAAACCGAGGGAGAAAATAAGTGATGGGTCAGTTTTGCATGGATATAGATAAAACTGGATAAAGTGGGTTTAAATGGTATCATACAAATCCAGGAAAAAAATATTCACATATACCCGACCTAACCCGTGAGTATTATTTAATTATTATAATATTTCAAGAGTGAAAACACTCTCTAAAGTAATAAACCTAGCTGTCGTTGCCAACTTTTTCATTTTTCTTTTTCTTCTTATACATTCCTATTCAGTAGTGGTCATAGGTAGAAGGCTAATGAGGTGCGAACGAATTTATTCCGATGCGTGGTGGTTCTGGTTCGCGCTTGTCGTTCGTGGTTGCTCATGTGGCTCTGGCGAAGGCAAAATGTGTGTTGTCGACGATGTTCTGGCATAGTAGTGGCTCCAATATGCGTGGTAAGGTAGGTGATGGCAAAGCTTCTGATTTGCATTTGCGTTTTTGCATTTTTGCAATTGTTGTTTGCGAAACAATGTGTGTTGCACACGTGAAGCTCTGGTGAGGTTGCCATGGAAGAAGTTATGGTGGTGGAATCTCCTGCAATCTCTTGTTCCGACACCCTTTGTTGCCAAGGTGAAGATATGAACTCGCGATGTACTCCGATGATGAAGCTTGCATTTTGTAGTTACATGCACGCAGCTATGCTCGCGTTGGTTATGGTGGTGGTTGTGAACGTATCAAAGGACGTATCCAGATAACCCATCATCCATCCATAGTCAACCATATTCAAAAATTCGAATCTGACTAACCCAAACAATTAAACGGTCGGATATGAATTTGAAAACTTAAATTTTAGAGGGGTTTTCTTCCTTCAGCCCCAATATTTCTTCTGCACCTTCAAACTTTTCATAAATTCCAAAACTACTTTTTTAGTATTTTAAAATTTTAAATCAATCCATCTCTATTTCTCTCTCCTATTTAATGTCTCACTTTGTTTTTACTCAACCCTAGGTGTCGCACACCCCCCAATCTCTCATCTGCCCCACTCTCCTCTCTAACGTGCCCCACTCCTGTTTAGTCGTGCCCCACTCCTGTTTATTTTTTGTCCGCTCTCCCTCTCCCCTTCACCATTCCTCTCCATTAACACCAATAACAGATAAGTATTTCTGTTCTATATTTTAATTTTTTAATTTTTTGATTGTTTCTGCCATGTTTGCTACATCGTATGTAGTTATTTTTTTTATTTGAATATAGATTTGTGAAAACACAAACCCAGAAGTCGATTACGGAAGTGGACTTCCATAGAACCAGTTTCGGAAGTGTTGACCACGCAAAAACAAAAAAAAAAATGGCACTTACGGAAGTCGACTTCCGTAAGCTATCAATACCGGAAGTCGACTTCTGTAGTTAAAACTGAGTTCCGTGAAGTGACTTCCGTAAACATTATTGACTTACGTAAGAGCGTATGACTTCCATAGGGTGTGGCGTGACTTTCATACGCGATTTCCGTAGGCGACTTCCACTTTCGTAACGACGTGTTTCGTAATTTTTTTTACTTAATTTTAATTTTAATGTAAATAATTTTGATATTAATTAATTTTAATTAATTATAATTTTAAATAAGTAAAATTTAGAATAATTAAAATTTTAGTTATTTACGATTTTGAATAATTTTAATTTTCTTTAATTTTATTATTAAGTAAATATAATTTTAAAAAATTATAATTTTAAATAATTAGAATTTAAAATAATTAAAATTATAGTTATTTACGATTTTGAATAATTTAAATTTTAATTAATTTTATTATTGAGTAAATATAATTTTAAATAATTATAATTTTAAATAATTATAATTTAGAATAATTATAATTTTAGTTATTAACGATTTTGAATAATTTTAATTTTAATTAATTTTATTATTTAGCAAATATAAATTTAAATAATTATAATTTAGAATAATTAAAATTTTAGTTATTTATGATTTTGATAAATTTTAATTTTAATTAATTTTATTATTGAGTAAATATAAATTTAAATAATTATAATTTTGAATAATTAAAATTTTAGTTATTTACGATATTGAATAATTTTAATTTTAATTAATTTTATTATTGAGTAAATATAATTTTAAATAATTATAATTTTTAATAATTAAAATTTTAGTTATTTACGATTTTGAATAATTTAAATTTTAATTAATTTTATTATTGAGTAAATATAATTTTAAATAATTATAATTTTTAATAATTAAAATTTTAGTTATTTACGATTTTGAATAATTTAAATTTTAATTAATTTTATTATTGAGTAAATATAAATTTAAATAATTATAATTTTGAATAATTAAAATTTTGGTTATTTATGATTTTGAATAATTTAAATTTTAATTAATTTTATTATTGAGTAAATATAAATTTAAATAATTATAATTTTAAATAATTAAATGCATTCAACAATTTAACAGAATCAGGATGTGTTCAAAACAGATCACTAACCACTTCATATTCTTCTTGACATCTACTCCAATGGATGTAATTATCACGATCTAACAACATCATCAAGTGTTGTAATTCAGTTCTTGAACCTCTCAACGATCGTTTATAAGTGGTTTATAAGTGTATCTTGCATTATAAATTTGCTTTATCGTTGTGACATTACACTCACTATTTTCTTTCAGAGTGAGTAGAATATTTGCTGGCTTGACTTGACTCTTAGACATGTCAACAAGCAAGGATTGTTCAGAAGATTTTAACCTCCCAGCAAATGGGTGACCAACTAGTGTATGAGACACATCATGGTTATGATATCCACACATTACCTTCAACATCCAATCATCTCCATTACTAATTGGTTTGCCTTTGAGTTTAAATGGACAATCACATTTTCTTGTGCCAGAGACACTAGGTTGAACATCAGATTTATACTTCCTATACTTACCACCCCTTTCACAGCCTAACAATACATACGTTTTCCTCCCAGGTTGACCAATAGCTTTGTCAGATCTGATAGTGACAATAACAAAACCAAGATGAAATGTTATCCCTCGAACCCACTGAATCAACTCATCTCGTGTTGAAAATATCTGATCAGTCGTAAAATTATTTGTATCATCACTCATCTCATTTATAAAAGAAGAGAAATCTGAGATGAAACTCGAATTTACTTGTGAATCCATGAAAGTTAAAGGGAGATCATCCATCTTAGATAACTTTAACCACCTATAATCTAACATTAGTAATCAATACCACTTTTTACAAAATAAAATAAATATAAAAATAAAATAAAATAGTCCTCAAACAATTAAATAAATATAAAAAAATAAAGAATACATAAACACTCAACCATAAAAAAATCAAAATAAATAAAATTAAATCAATAAAAAATAAAAATATTCATTCAAAAATATAAAACAAACACACAATAAATAAATAGTAAACTTAAACAAATAATAATTAAAACACACAAAAATATAACAATAAAAAATATATAAACAAAAAATAAATATTCATGTAAATAAAAGTTAAATAAATAATATAAATAAATAAT
>Ga0209589_1010342_pt1 | contig 13630 bp, 6 predicted proteins | sample CowpeawhiteBW_FD_187525 | JGI IMG/M metagenome (GOLD analysis project Ga0209589, IMG submission 187525) | Root nodule microbial communities of legume samples collected from California USA - Cow pea white BW (SPAdes) (version 2) | ecosystem: Host-associated > Plants > Roots > Nodule | place: USA...
AAGTCTTGTGTTTAAATTAAGGTCTCAAATAACTCTGTTTCACTTGTGTCATTTGTTATTGTGTTGTTTTTTCTATTGAGTCTTCAGTCATAAAAATGTAGGACTTCATATGTTTTTTTTTTATTTGTTTACAACTGTGGAAGAGTAAATGGAAGGATTTGAAAGAATAGAAAAAAAAATATGGTGTTGTTTATTTTGAAGACTTGAGATATAAAAGTAAATAAATTTGAAGGAAAAATATATGAAAATTTGTGTAAAAATTGATGAATATGAAAAAAAAAATATAATAGATAAAATTAAAAAATTACGCATTTGTTAAGTAGTATATAATAAAGAAATAAAAGTGATATTTAAAAAAGTGGTATAATATTGATATTTAAAAAATCCTATAACATATTAATTTAAAAAATGTTCAAATTAAATTAAAATTAAAGAAAAATAGTGAAATCAAATTAAATTAAAATTATAAAAAAAATATATTATTATTAAGAAGTGAAAAAAGAAATTGTTATCAACAAAGTAAAGAAAAACAACCAATTATTCTCATGCTGCCTTAATTAAAAAAACATAAGGACATTTTCGTAAAATAATGAATGATGAATATATATCTCTTCACATCTTCTTTCACTCATTTACAAATCTCCTCCCACAAACCCTTACAAATCTTACCAAGTGAACACAAGAACATTTGTTTTTTCATCTACACCAACTATGAATGATTAGGAGTGAACACAAACTAAGTGATTGAGGAGAAGATCTGAGGAGTGAAAGGATGAATTTGAGGAGATAGAGAGAGAATTGTGGTATTGTTTGCTTTAATTGATGGATGAAGAGAAAGTTTATGAAAATTTATGAATAATTTGATTGATATGATGTGATGTGATATGATGGATAAAAAAAATATTTTAGTAGATAAAATGTGTATATTACTACTTTGTCTGTATGATTAAAATGAATATAAAATAAAAATGTTAATGGTATTATTAATATAATTATTATTATTATTATGGTTATTATTATTGTTATTAATAATAATAATTATTATAATAATTAATAATATGTTAAATAATTTCATTAGTCTTCATTTTTGTAAGAACTTGTTTCTTTATTTGTCTCGATTTGGTCTCTAATTTGGAAAAATAAATACAATGAGGCCTTAATCATTAACTGCGTCAGTCAGCATTAAATAAATAATGACTAGGCATGGCTATGTGCAATTTTTAAATTACATGGGTTAAAAAAGGAATTGTGATGTGGAATTATGTTTTCTTAAATAGAAAAGGAGGAATAAATATATGATAAAAGTCAGGTCAAATTAGGGATTGAAGTGGTGGGTCTGATTAACAAAAATTAGGGATCGAATTCGCAATTAGCGAAATTAGGGTTCATTCAATGAAAGAATTTGTCGTGTTTTGGAGCTGGTTCGTGGGAATCGTGGGATCCTTCAAATAAAAAGGCATTAAAGGTTAATATTTTGGGATTGCATCGTTGGAAGGTCAGTATTTACAATTTTTTGTTCAATGATTTTTGTCGTGATGTGTTGTAGCGTTTGTGTTTTGGGAAACCAAACCAGATTATTGGTTCTGGGGTTTGAGGTGTTTAAATGTTGGGAAATGATGTTTTAATTATGAGTGTGTTGTCCCACCATGTTGAAATGTTTTTGTGTTGTGGTCCCCCATCTTTAAAGTTGTGTTGAAGTGTCTCTTTCAATGTGGTATGTGTTTAATATATCTTTAATTTTGTTGGCATATGAGTTTTTGTTAGGTGCATATATATGTATGTATTTGTTTGCATCATGGTCGATGATTTTGAGGTGGTCTTTCACCATGAAGGCAAATTTGTAAGTGATAGGAAGCTGGTGTATGAGGGGGAAATCATTCCTTGTCTTTTAACCTATATATGTGGAGCTACTATGTGGTTTTCAGTGTGCGTTGGAGTGAAACAACTATGATATTGTGTAGGAGGGGGTTTAGTGTTGGAAGACAATTTGGAGCTTTTGTTTGATGACACTAGTGCGATGCATATGGTTAACATAGCGAGGCTGAACGACCAGGTTCATCTATTTATGGAACACACACTGTCTAAACCTCATGTAATAGAAATGTTGGAATATTTGTCTAATGGTGCAACTAAAGTTAGTGTTCATGAAAAAGGTGAGGATGGATGTGAGAGTGTGTGTGACAATGAAGGTAAAGGTAAAGGTGCAATTGTGTTAGATGAAGGGGTTGAGTGTGAAGGTGAAGTTGAAGGTGAAGCTAAGATACATGAGGATGCAACTACGTTAGGTGAGGGAGGTGAGTGTGAAGGTGAAGGTCAGGCTGAGAAACAAGATGAAGGGGGACAATGTGAAGGTGTAGTTGTGTTAAATGGGGGGTTTAATGTCAATGTGGAAGTCAAGATGAGATGTAGGAGGAAGGGGGTCAATGTGATGGTGCAACTGTTTTAGATGAGGGTATTGAGTGTGAAAATGAAGGTCAGACTGAGATATAGAAGGAAAGGGGTGGAGTCAATGTGGTGGTGCAAATGTTTTAGATTAGGGTGGTGAGTGTGAAGGTCAAGTTCAGACTAAGATACAAGAGGAGGGGGTCAATTTGAGGCTAACACTAAGTTAGAGGATGATGTTCATGTTGATAGTTGGAATGAGTCTATTGACAACCTAGTTGATATCAATATTGATTGTGATATACATGATGAATTAGGGGATGAAGAATGGTCTGGTAATGTGGAAGTTGAGTAGGATCTGTTTCACATGACTTTGGTGGACCATTTATTACTTATAGATCACATTGAGAGAATAGGATGACAATGATTTGGATGATGATGTTCATGTGAAGAATGATAGAGGGTTGTTAGATAAAGAGTGGCAAAAAGAAGAATCGGATAACAGGGACCTATTTGATGTTTCCTTACAAAAATGGGGATCAATAAATTTATTTAACCTTAATAATATTACTATTAATATCATTATTACTATTATTAATAGTAGTATTATTATTATTATCAATGTGATTATTATTCTTTCACAATTGTTTATCTTGGTAATTAATATTTTCATTTTTCATATTATAATTAATATTAGTATTATTAAGTGTAATGGATTCCAATTTGTTGTTATGGCCAATGTAATTGATTCAACATGTTGGTGCAACTTTAATTTAAAACGTGGACGATGTTATTTTCGAGTTTATGTGAATATGGAGGTTATTATGGTGTTTCCATTCATGTTGAACAATATATCTACACCTCATCCCTTCAATTTTGTGAGGATGATTTATACAGTACATTCCTTCCAATCCATTTACGCAAATACCCTCAAATGCCGAAAAATAAACATCATACATCATTCCACATCCATTTGTCCCTACAATTCATCCCTTGATCCAAATGTTACTGTTTGAAGTCATGAGCACTTTGAAGGGAGCAGCGAAAGTGGAAGGAAAAGTAAAAAGTCACTAGAAAATCATTTAACCTAAGAATAGAGGTAAAATTTTTGTGGTTTATTTTTTGTAATATTAATTATTTTTGTAGGTAATTTTTCAATTCAAAAAACAGTTAATCATTATTCACACATATAGGTCATACATTCCATAAAATTTAATAGGTAGATCATTTTATCTCATTCATCTTTTTTCATACTCTTAAAACATCATACTACATCATATATATATATATATATATATATATATATATATATATATATATATATATATATATATATATATATATATATATACCTTACTCCAAAATCATCTTATAACATCAATCAACTATTATTTATTTCAATTCACGTGTTAATAATTTATCATTTATTTTTTATTGCAATAACATAATCTTCAATTATAATATTTCACTTAAGTATATCAAAATGGTCAAAACGAAGAACCATATGCCTAACATTTGTTGTCAAAGTTTTAGTCTGATCCAACGGTTAACGAATTGAGAATGTCAAATTTTTTGAGATGACTCAGAATAAGAAACACGAAATCGCCCAGCAAAGGTTGTCTCAGCTAATGAGAAAGTTTCATGTGTCTATCTGCCAAACTCAAATTTGGCACTAGCTTAGTGAGCGGTTCTTATCCATTATCCAAGTCAAAAAACAATACCAATTTGTTTAAAATGACTCAATAGAGGTCCCAAGTACCATCCCATAGGTTCAATTCAAATTTCACATCACATGATCAATATAACATTCAATCACAAATTTCTCATTCAACAACATTTCATAAAAGTATAGTCAAGTGCAATCTATAATCCTAAAATCACTTTCACATATTCAATTGAAATTCATAACTTAATATCAAACTCCACAAACAAGCACAATTTTTCTCATTTAGCTCATTACCATGCATCAAGCCAATTCTTGATCACAAATTAAGCATCAATTTAACTAATAATTTCATATAGGTAAAGTAAACATTTAAAGATAGATTCACTTTCTCCATGCATCACACACCATCATCATACAATTCGCATTTCATAAATAATCAATAAGAATTAAATGACAACTAGCTTCCCTTATCTTATTAAACCACCTTTTTTTTTTCTCACATTGGTCACTTAAAACTTTATTTCTCACAGGATGACCTTACTAGACAAACCTTGATTAAAAATCTAAACATATCACTATGATCACAAAGCAACATAGATTTATTTTAAGCACATTTGAGTCACGTGCATGGGAGTATAGCACACATGCAACTCAAAGAGCTAAAACCAACTCAAAAAGAGTGAAACGTAAACTTATTATATTCTTCACTCTAATCGGGTGAATGTATAAAGCTCTTCATGAAAAACAATCATACGATCATTGATTTTCGAAAGGATGAAAATTGAGGTTAGAAATGTAGAGAAAAGGCAGAAGAAGATTTTAGAGAAAAAATTTAGAAAGATGATGACTTTTATAAAAACTAACTTTAGTTAATAAAAAACTTATTTATAACCTTAACCTTCTATGTTGAAATATTATAGTATCATTTCTTTTAAAAACCACAACTACCCTTAGTTCATTTTCTAAATTCTTACATTAACTCTCTATATGTAACACCTATTTATTCAAACAACTCCAACTAAGAAAAAAAAATACAAAGAAATTTTGAAAATCTTAAGTTACATCATCTAGTCTAACAAATTAATAATCATTAACTAGACTAATTAAAAGAAATTTGTCTCAATTATTAAAATAAGTGAAAAAGTATGACATTCCTTAATAGAATAAAGAACTAACAAAAAGATAAATAATATTTAAATTAGAATGAATAGGATTAGTCTAGTAGAAACCACCAATTAAAAAAGAAAAAAAATATTAAAAAAATAAAAATAAAGAATAACTTATATAGAAAATACAAAATAATATGGATTTAAAAAAATGAATTTTAAAAATAAATAATTAAATGGTAAAATTTGTACTCTAACGTAAAAATATAACTTTTTCTTAAACAATCCCTATAAACCATAAAAAAGAGATCTTACTAATACTAAGCTCATTCTAAAAACAGTACCAAAACATTTATCTCTCCTCCAAAAAAGACTATCCATATTTTATGAGTATCTTGTAGAATACATAATTTTCTCATAAATTTGATAATTCCTACGATAAACAAACAACATAAGACTTGTATTTCTACTTATATATTTAACCCAAAAAATAAATGCATATACTTTATATGCATTTAAAAGGAAGGTAAGATGGGCGTTAAAATCGATGTGGGACCTCATTTACATAAATATCCTCTCACCTTCCCTCAACTACCTCAACTTATTTTTCTCCACGTGTTCACACGTGTTTTTTTTCTTATCTTTTTGGTTTGTCTGTTTCTGAATTTACTTGCCATTGTTGCAGGTTCTTGTCGTTGAGGAAAGAGTTTTGTACAAATGCAACCAAATTTGATGCTGCGTGTTGAATTCATGCTTTCAATGTTTTGGTGATTTTTTTTAAGCAAAAATGGCAACAAGATGATGCCCTAAGAAGAGACAAATTAAAGAAGATGCTGATCTTGGTATCATATTTTTCATTGCCTTAATTAACTCTCTTCTCAATATTCAAATATTTCTTCCATTACTATTTAAAATTATCAATACAATATACTGAATTTTTTTCATCAATGATTTATATTTCATCAAAGAAATATAAAATTTGACGAGTTAAATACGATAAAATTGAAACAACACTAAAATAAATAAGAAAACGGTCAATTATTTTTAATAAAAATTAATTAAAAATGCTTAAATTTAAAAAGTTAGAATTTTAAGGTTTTCCAAAACAATAAATGGCAAGGCCACATAAATAGTTGAATATTATTATATTTATTGAAGGCAGTAGTTGAGTTGCATGTTTAATAAAAATGAATGTGATGATTGCCATGGGAAAAGATAGAATACAAGCGTCACGTGGCTAAGTTTCTTAAGCCATTATTTATTATGAGTTTTTATAGTTTTTGTTTAATATGTTAAGATAATATAGGCATGCGTATTAATGTCAAGTGAAAAAATAATTAACCTTTTAAATGAAACTATAATCTAGTCTTAAGTTAAATATATAATAAATTAAGTATGTCTTGTTATTTCAATTTTTTTTTATAAAGTATAGGGGCATATACTCATAAATCCATCACTAATCCGTCTGAGAGTAGATTAAGTAAGGTTTGATCTAATTATAAATTAAACTCAATTCATTCTAATTAGGTTGAATTGAGTGAGTTAAATCATGAGGTAATCTAATCCAATGAACACTCTTAATATTCTTTTTTGTTATATAACTAAAAAAATAGCAAAAATTGTCCAAAATTCACTATAACATAAAAAAGTAAAGAAAATCATAAGAATATGTAAGAAAGATTAAATGTAAAGTTATAATTTAAATGTATGATTACTGTGTGTGTATGTTTATGTGTATGTTTGTATAAAATATTACAACATCTAAGATATGAAAAAAATTAAAGCATTGACACTAGATTTGAAAAACTAAAAACTATAATTTTTTTTATATATCTTCCTTATTTTTATATCCAATTAATTTCATATTTAAAAGAAAAAAATTAAGATTAAATGTGTGTGTGCATGTGTGTTCTTATATAAAGATTAGCCATTAGACGATGTAAGTAAAGTAAAATAAACATAAACATGTTATGCACTAGAGTAGGCATATCATTTGGATGATGTATTGTCTACGTTCTACAAGTTAACTTATAACGACTCTTCATTAAAATGTTGACACAAGTACCAAATATAAATGTGAGAAATCACTTTCTTGGTATTGTTAGTTATGCAAAGACATTCATAGAATTAAAGAGTCAGTCACAAAGTTAGAGAGTGTAATTTAATTATTTTATCCTACCACAAGTTAAAGGATGTTAGTGTTAGAAATCCAAGTGTGAGTCTAAGTCCCACATTGGTTAGAAATGAGAAAGTAGAACACTATATAAAGAATAAAGACACATAAACTCATTGCCTTAAGGTTTTGGGTTGAGAGTGGTGTTAATGCCTTATGTGGTTAGGCTCAGGTCTCATTGGTGTTGTATCTCCCTAGTGATACCCCCTCCTCTTTAAACGTAACAAGTGGTATTAGAGCCGATGGTTAAAACCGGCTGAAAGTCTTCCTGACAGTGTGGGTCAGGTAAGCGTGTCCCGTTAAGAAAAAAGAACGGCGGGAGATTGTTAGGAATCCAAGTGTGAGTCTAAGTCCCACATTGGCTAGAAATGAGAAAGTAGAGCACTATATAAGAATAAAGACCTATAAACTCATCGCCTTAAGATTTTGGGTTGAAAGTGGTGTCAATGCCTTATATGGTTTGGCTCAGGTCTCATTGGTGTTTGTTCTCCCCAATGATACCCCCTCCTTCTAAACCTATAAGTGGTATGAGAGTCGATGGTGTAAGCGTGTCCCGTTAAGACCAATGTGGTTGAAGGGACTCACTCTTGATGGAGAGATGGTTAGAAATCCAAGTGTGAGTCTAAGTCCCACATTGGTTAGAAATTGGAAAGTAGAGCACTATATAAAGAATAAAGACCCATAAACCCATTGCCTTAAGGTTTTGGGTTGAGAGTGGTGTCAATGCCTTATGTGGTTGGGCTCAGGTCTCATTGGTGTTTGTTCTCCCCAGTAACACCCCTCTTTATAAACCTAACAGTTAGTAGTAAGTCATGACTTTTGAAAAAGCTATGATTCAAGATGCTCTTAAAGTATACAACCTTCAATAGTTCTTTTTTGGAAATTTACACAAGAAAGCCCAACCATGTAAGAATAACTAAGGTTCTAATACATAATCATCAACTGTGCATGCATGTAAAAAAATGTTAATAAGCCTTAACTGTTAGAAATATAGACAATCTTCTAGACGAATAAAATATATAAATAGATCTTAATTGTATACTCTTCATAATTAGGAAGTAATATTCTCTAAATCAATAAGAATGTGTATTTTATATCCATTCTAAAGAGATAATATTTCATATTCACTCTAAAGAGTGTGAACATTGACATTTCATTGTTGTCTAGTTAGGAAAAACTTTATTACTTGGCTTAGAGAGATCCTATGTAATCATGCTTAAGCTTAGGGAGGGGGAGTTAAGTGGGTAGCTTGGTGAGACTTTGTGTAATTAACTAAGAGACGTTGAGTACTTGGATAGTGATAATACTTGTAATTTGCTTTGAACAACAAAGCTCATTGTTGTTAGCTTTAGAGAATTAGATGTATTGTAATTCGAATTGAACCATTATAAATTATATTATTATCATACCTTTCTTACACATGCATTCTCTATTGGGTATCCTCGTAGAAAATGAATAATGTAGATATTTATAAAATAGTTTTACCAATCCCATTAGAAAATTAATAGTGAAAATATTTATAACATAGTTTGACGACTCGTACTCAACATATGATAAGCTTATTATCAAAAGCTTTTCTAAAGTGTTTTATTAATAGGCAGACCCTGTTACAGGATGGGGTTTAGTTGGCAAGAAATAAATTCATTGAGCGAATTTGTGATGGTTGGATGAGATGTTATTATAGAAACATGAGATTTGATTGATGTTTATGATGATTAAATAAAGTGTATGTTAGTGAAAGCACGTTAAACTAACAAAAAGAAAGATGATAATTTTATTCAATAATAATTTGTTTTATTCAAATGAGGTAAGCCATAAGCCAACTTAGGTAAGCCATAAGCCAACTCATTTCACTACAAATTCAACACATCTGCATGTAAAAATGGCCCAACCTCTTGTGCTAAATTTCTATACTATTTATCGCAGCTGGATAAGAAGGTTGCTCTTATTTCATTCGATCAAATGAGAAACTTTTTCCTCTCATTTTGATACTAAACATGTGTTTGTAATCAACATCTTTAATTAAATAATGCTTATTTTAAAATATGACTTCAAATGCTTTCTCAACCAATTGAACAACACTTAACAAGTTTTGATCAATCTCAAGTACATACAAAACATTATGAATTAATTTTGTATTTGTACAACTTTTAATGGGTAAAGTGCCCTTTCCTTCAACAACAATCAGATCACCATTGCATATTCTAACTTTTGATACTTGTGATCTATCCAATTCTTTGAAAAGTTTTTCATCATGGGTCATGCGGTTGGTAGAACCATTATCCACTAACAAACATTCACTTGAGCTGCTTCTAGAGAAACATGTTGCTACAAACAATTGCTCCTCCTCTTGTTGAACTGTAACTTGGGTTTCATCTTTTGGTTGAATATTTTTTTTTCAGATTCGAACATGATGTTGTAACTTGTCGCACTTTTCACACTTAACATTGGGTCTTCTCCAACATTTGAAAGGAGGATGATCTAATTTGCCACAATGCTTACAAGGAGGAAATTCTTTGTTTTTGTCTCCATTATTGTTGTGGGTTGCATCTTAGGTGTTGAAGTTCTTCTTCTTTTATGTCTTCCACCTATTTTTCTCTCCTTAGTTAAGTTGTAATTTAGCCTACAATGTTTCTTCCATACAACCCTCTCCTCGTATCATCCTTCTTTATTCTTGGGCTTACAAAGCATTTACTAGTTCTACCAAAGTAAGTATTGTCAGATGCTTTGTATTCTCCAAGGAAATATTAGTAGCCTCAAAATTTTCAGGGACAATCACCAATATTTTCTCAACGATTTGTGAGTCGAGAATATGAGAGCCAAGCAATCTAACTTTGTTAGCAATGCCGCAAAGTTTATTGGCACACTCTTTAATCATTTCAAACTCCTTCATTTTCTGCATCTCAAATTCTCGAATGAAATTTAAGGATTGTATTCACTTAATTCTATCATCTCCTTCATATTCATCCTTCATGATATTATAGATTTTAAATGCTGAATCAATTGTGATAATTCTAATGAAAATGTCTTTCAATTCAACAACCAACAAAGAGGATTTTTCCTTTGACTTTCTTCCTTTCTTCTCCTTGTGATTTTTCATCTACGCTAATGTTGGATTGTCTGGTAAGGGAGGAACTTCATGGTTCTCTTCAACAACTTCCCAAACATGATTTGACTTTAGATGGACCTTCATTCTTGCTACTCAGATATAATAATCATCACCATTAAACAAAGGGGGTGCTAGTGTTATGTATGGTGTTTCATAATCCATCTAATTGGTAAATTAAAGCAAGGTGTTTTGGCCTTTTTGTGATGGGTTACACTCGGTTCACTCACAGGTCCCTCTAAAGAAGAAGGCTCTAGATACCAATATGTTTGTGAAAGCACATTAAATTCATATAGGAGGAAAGATGATCATTTTATTCAATAATAATTTGTTTTAAATATAGATCTTGAACATAAGCAAAATAACAAATTGTAACAACAGTAAAATACTAAACTTCCTAAAAATAGCCACTAACTTAATTCAGTAATTAAAATAAATAATTCCCTAAGAACTTGGCTAAAGATAAAAAAAATTTGTTAAACAAATTGTTGTTGCACACATTTAACAATGTGCTTTTAAATAATTGAATATAGACAAACATGCAAATAGATAATGATAAATATTTTGAATTGCATGAGTTATGATGATAGAAAGCTTTTCTTGATTTGATCACAATGGTTTATATTATGTTAAAGAAAGCTTGAACCTAAGTTCCAAAAAATATATGTGGGAAATGTGAATCAGTAACGTTATTACGTGAATTGTACCAATGAAAAGGGATGAATAGTGTTGATGGTGATGATTTCTTGATTTTAGTTTGAAGTTTCGATTAAAAAGTATGGTTAATTGTGTATTATATGAATGTGGTTAATTTTAAGGAGAATTGTCACATTGTTTAATTTTAGGATATGTATTGAGTGGGAGTCTCGTTTGTTAAGTCATATGAACTCTACTAAACTCATTGACTCATATAAAGAATGAAATTTAGGTGGTTAGAGTTAAAAGAGGTTCCTATAGTAAGATAACCATTTTGGCAATGGTATAGTGAATTAACTTTGCCATGGTAGATGTGTGTCAGGTGGACCCACAACGATTCTTTTTACTCAATCCACTAGATTTGTGCTAAGTGGAACCACATAATTTATTTTGCGCAAATCTAGTGTATAGAGATTTCGTGAAAAGTGCAAGATTTCATGCGTATTCGACTCAATACATGTGTTCTAGAATTAAGTCTAGTTTTTATTTGTCTTAATGTACTAATGAATGATTATTTGGGATTAGATGATATTATTTTGTACATTGGGTGTTTGGTTTGTGCATGATGTTGAATGGTGAACTAATAATGAATATATGATTGAGAGATGAACTGCATGAGATGAAATGCATGATAGAACTTTATAAAAAAAACAAATAAGGTTATCCTTGTGTTTGTTTGTTGTTTGTGGTTGTCCACATGCTATGATCATATGTTACTGATGAATGCCTATTTATGCTCTAATGGTTAATTTTGGGCTTTTAATTGAATTATATTCTTAAAATATTAATTTAATTGAGGTTTATGGTATTAGACTATTTGAGATTGTGAGATAAAAATAGCTTAAAACATATTTTTTACTTGCATAAATCATTTTTGGATATTCTAATGTTTGTTCATGTAACTGAAGTTAAGATTAAGTTCATCTAAGGTGTGAAAATAAATTGATTAAAGTTACAAAACACCTTCAAATAAGGCTAAAATCAGCAAGTTTTGGAAAGTTATGTCTTACACCCTTAATTTACTAATACACTTCCCTTTTTCAAATGGGTCACATAAAACCTACTCCTACACGCTCTAATACATATATTCTCACTCCTCATACTACTCACTAAAACAACTTAACCAGATCATGCCACGTGGCAATCCACTCACAAATTTGAACCAATCAAAACATGACACATGTCAGAATCCTAACTCACAAAATCAGACCAATCACATGCTGCTACCCCATCATCTTCAACCTCCCATCCTTCTCCACACAAATAGAAACCATAGGCAACCACCAACAACAGTTCATGTTGTGCCACCACCCATTGATGAAGGAGTTGTTGTGCATCAACCACCTTCAATCTGCCACTAAATTTGAACATTCACAAATCGAAACAACCAACAAAACGTGAAGCAAACCCATCATCAAATTGAACCACCATTGAAGCCACCACGCTGAAACCTTTAAAGTTGCAACAAGCCTCATTTGAGAGGATAAGGACTTGCCATGTGTCAGCCCCTAATTGGAAGCAAATAAGTCAAACAATTAAAACAGTCAAAGTTGGTCAAACAAGAGAGGATAAAATGCAAATATTTATATATTTGAATTTATCTGCAAATTTGGATTAGAGGATTGCAAAATGGTTTATTTGGAAAATTAATGCAAATATTAGTTAGTGATAATTTATTATATATCTTTAAGTAATTAATTTATTTGATTATATAAGAAATTATCAACCAACTATATTTTCTAAATATTTTTAAAATTGGCTATATCTCTCAAATATTTTTAGATATTTATAACCACTATAAAGATAATCATACTTATGATTATTTTAAAGATATTTGAGAGATTTCAACAACAGAAAATTCAGATCCAAGTCCAATCAAGTCCTATATAAAGAGACAAGGGGAAATAGAAAAACAAGTTTGGAACATCGGAGTTTAGGAACCCTTTAGGGAACCTAATTTCTTTTTCTCTCTCCACATTCTCTTCTTTTATTTTGATGTTATTTTGATTCCATGGAGGGCTAAGTTTCTTGGGTTGGTTCCACTATAATTTTATTATGAATTCTGAGGTTAAAAAGCAATAATTGGTTTGTTATTTTGATTAGTGTTGTGATTTATATTTTTCTATGTCTTTAGCCTTTTAATCAAGTAGAAGTGATTATTTTTACATTGTAACAAGTTAGCACGATGTTAAATTTACATAACATATCAATCTGTCGCAACCGGAATCGCGACGGGAAGGCGAATCGAAAAAGAAAACGGGTTTGAAAAGAGATTTGGAGTCGCCATCATAGTTATTCTGGAAAACTATGAAAAACCATAAAAATAAAACAAGTCTGCGAAAAACCAGATTTTGGATCCGGGAGTCGGTTAGGCATAGGGAAGGTGTTAGCACCCTACCGCGCCCGCCCGAGGGCGGTACCTTTAATTAAAAATGCAAAGTTGATGTGATTTTCAAAATATTAATTTTCCCAAAAATAATGACACAAATAATACTAAAAAG
>Ga0209589_1010343_pt1 | contig 13630 bp, 12 predicted proteins | sample CowpeawhiteBW_FD_187525 | JGI IMG/M metagenome (GOLD analysis project Ga0209589, IMG submission 187525) | Root nodule microbial communities of legume samples collected from California USA - Cow pea white BW (SPAdes) (version 2) | ecosystem: Host-associated > Plants > Roots > Nodule | place: USA...
TAAAATTCTTATAAACAAATCAAAATATAAATATATAAATAAAAAATAAATTCGTACTTCAACCAAATTTTTTAATTTAAAATATTTAATAAACATTAAAAAATAAATAATACAACACCACATTAAAAATTATATATTAATTATTTTTACTTTAGTTACCTCTATTATAATTCATAATTTCTTTTCCAAAATCACTTATAAAAAGAAAATTAATCAACAAAGTAAAAAAAAAAATTAAATTGACTTTTATATTTTCAAATTGCACATAAAATAACTTACTACACAATACAAAATCTATTTTAAAATCAACAAATTCAAAAAGCCAAAAAAAATAATTTATTTTTTCATTGTTTCAAATAATACCTAAAATAACTAAAAACACAATATTAAATCTATTTTTGTTTTAAAAATGTTAACTTCCAATGCAACATTTTTCACACAAAAAAATTAACTCTTAAAAATATTTTATTCAAAAAAATAAAAAAATCTTAATTCTTATTTATTTGAAAAAAAATAAAATAAAAAACCCAGTTCAGAATTCGGGTCCCTGGGGACTGAATTCTGACTAGGATTCAAAAAAAAATTATTTTTTGTAGGCTAGAATTCGTGTCCCAGGGGACCGAATTCTCACCTACCAACAAAACCATGCTATTAGGATAAATAATGTGAACAATGTGCTGCCTGGGAAATTAAAAAACAAAACCATGCTATTGGGGTAAAAAAAAAAAATCAAAGATCTCTTCATAATAAAAATAGAAAAAAAAAATAGTATACAAAAAATATGGTAAAATTTAAGAGAAATCTAACTTCTTAAAATTGCAACACTTACCGCACTACATGACCAAAACATGGTTTCCCCAAGTTCGTACACGTGGCTTACTTTGTTATCTCTTAGTGAGGCTTTGTTGTCTCTGAACTCAAAATTCAAATGTAAAATTTAAACTTTAAATTTCATGCATTTGAAAATTAGGATTTATGTTCTCTCTCACAAGCTTTGTGATGCCTCTACTATGAGACTTTAAATTTATCTTGTTTCTAATAGTCTAGGCAAAATGTTGCTTTCATGTTGAAGAAGAATGTCTTCTTTCTTCTTTCTCTTTGTTTTCCACTATCATGTGCATATTCACCATTTTGGAAAATTGACTCTCTTTTATTTTGTTTTCCGCTTTCTTTTTCTCGAGTTCTACACAAGTGTCACACAACTTGGGTACTACACAAATGTAAGAGAAAGAAAATGCAAAAAACGAAAGTGCAAGAGATTCCCTTTGACATGTTTCGTCATTATCATGCACTTTCACCATATCACATCTCACACATCATGAAAATCAATGAAAGTCAAATAAAAAAGTCGTTTAAAAAGAGAAAATTTGAAAAAATTCAATAAGTGCAAATATTTTGTACAAATTTCACCAATGTTAAGCATTCACATGATGTTTGCCAACACATAAAAATCATCTTCAGGTTCTCCTTCCGAACACCGACCCTCTCCTTGGGAATGGTCAAGTTCTTGTGTTCTTCTTTCGAACAACGACCTTTCCATGGGAATGGTCAGGTCCATACATTCTACTCTCGGACAACAACCCTCTCCTTGGGAATGGTCAAGTCTAGGTTCTCCTTTCGGACAACGACCCTCTCCTTGGGAATGGTCAAGTCCAGGTTCTCCTTTCGGACAACAACCCTCTCCTTGAGAATGGTCAAGTCCAGGTTCTCCTTTTGGACAACGACCCTCTCCTTGAGAATGGCCAAGTCCAGGTTATCCTTTATGACAACGACATTCTCCTTGAGAATGGTCAAGTCGAGGTTCTCCATTAAGACAACAATCCTCTCCTTGGGAATTGTCAAATCCACTTTGTTACGTCGAGACCCTCTACGTAGTAATGATCACCAAATCATTATAGATATAGACCCTTTCCTTGGGAATGGTCGAATCCACCTTGTTACATATAGGCCTCCTTTGTGAGATTGGGTGAATCATTTTCTCTTTTGGACTGAGACCCTCTACTTGGTAATGGTTATTAGATCCTCTTAGATTAAAACCTTCATGAGAACAATTATTGATTTCTTTGTCACATCAAAGCCTTCACCAATGGAATGATCATTGATTTCCTTATGTTTGCATCAAGGCCCTCTACAAGGCAATGATTATCGATTTCTTTACATCAAGGTCCTCTACGAGGCAATGGTCATTGATTTCTTTATAGGATCGAGATCATCTCCATAGGAATGGTCATCGATTTCTTTTCATCTAAGCCCTCTCTTTGGGATTGGCTCAATCGTTCTTTTGGTCAGGGCCCTCTTCTTGTTAATGGCCACGAAATCCTTTCAGATAGGGACCTTCCCCTTCGGAATGGTCTCATCCACGTATAAAATAAAATAAAATTTCAAAATTTCGAAAAAGAATCAAAATCTAAATAATATTCATATTTTCAAAAACAAAATCTAAAAAAAGGGAGAATTTCAAAATTAAAAAAAAAAAGCTTGTCTGGCATCACAAAAAAAATCAAAGCTTGTCTAGCATCACAACCCTTTCTAAAAGAATGGTCAGTGATTTCTTTCTTCCCTTTTGGATAAGACCTTTTTCTTAGGAATGGTTGAATCCATTTTTTTTCAGATCCCGCCCTCTTCATAGAATTGGTCATCACATCTCTTTGAATTAGTTTTTATTCACCCTTTTCCCCATTTGAAACCCGGGCGAAATTAGTGTTTCTATCTTTACTTATCCTTTAGTATGATATTATGAAAACTCAATTATTCATATTATTAGTAAAATCTAAGTAAATAGGGGCAACTATCAACACTCAATTTTGTCCGGGTAAGAAATAAAAAATTGACATAAAAAATAATTAAGAGGAGGAAAATATATTCCTACTTTTACTTTCATCTCATTTTAAATTTAATTTAATTTAATTTTATCTTGTTTTATTTTATTTAATCTTGTTCTCTTTATCTTGTTTATTTTTATTTTATCTTTTCTATTTTTTTTTAGTTTTAATTTTAATAATATCAAGGTAAATTTCTTTAACTACTTAACTTTTGTTAGCTTTGTGTAATAATGATGCTTATGATGCTTGTGAATGTATGCATTGAACTGGTTTGAATTGAGCATTGTTGTTATTATGCTTACTCCCTTCCACGCTCTAACACATCATAATCCATTCATAACCTTCTCCTTTCCAATTCCTTCATCACCATTTCTCACTCTCAAACTCATTTGAATCACTATCATCATCTCTATCCAACACGCACGAAACCATCAATCCCACTTTATCCATTATCACCAACCTTCGTCTTCTTGATAGAGAAGACAAAAACCATCATCACTGCCACGCAATCCCCATTTCTCATCTTCCTGCATTGAACCTGAACCACCCTCATTCTCGTCTTCATCGCTCACCTACAAGAAATTGCCAAACCAAACCTAAACACACAAAAAACCACAAATAGTTATATTTTGCAGAACACATCTTCACATGTACTTTTATCTTTGCTTACTCGCTCACCATTATCTTCATCTCACACCTGCATAAAAAATATAAAAAAAGAGAACTGAAACCCCAATTCCAATGCCAAACACGCAAGTCTCATATTCCCTAATCAGCCACATCCAATCATAGCAGAGAGATGAACAAAGGAGGGAGGACGCGCACTAATGGCAGTGGCCCTGGGGTTCGCGTGGAAGTAGTTCGAGTCGCGCCTAACATCGCTGTCGTCGTGAAGGTCACATATCCCTAGGCTCTCATCGTTGAGGTCCATGGTGGACGTCATTATCGTCGATGGCGTCTTTGGCTGGTTACATCGAGGTGACGATCTCTCGGGGATAGGTTTCAACGCGTGTGTGAGAATGAAATCGTTGAGTTTTGCGAAGGAGGTCGATGTCTCCAGCGTCAATTGGCGTCACCGGTGAGCCAACTACGTGGTGGTGTGGTGAAGCAAAGATGGAGGGCGTTTTGGTGGACAGTGATAAGTGACAGGGTCTTGGTGTCGAGAAGAAGAGGCTGCCATGAAAGAAAAGAACTTGGTGGCTCGAGGCAATGGAGAAGGGGCTATCGTTGGTGAAGTGAAGAAAGACTTTAGTTCTAATTAGGGTTTCTTTTCTTTTTCAAACAAATTGGATCTGACCCTTTATTTTTCTCCGTGCACCTTCCACCTTAATATTTGCACCTCCTATGTTTGCATAATTATTTTTGTGTGTTTGGTCCTTGTTTACTAACTGCAACCTAATTTTCATTGTTTACACCTTTTCTGTATTTTCAATCCATTTTTCAGCTTTTACCCGCGCACCTCCTATGTTAATTTTTATACTCCCATGAGTTCATTGTATTGGGCCAATTATATCCATTTGTTGCTCCCCTCATTTTTGCTATTCACACATACGTTGTTTTCTATTCATTATGGGCTGGAAGTTCATTACTTACTACAATCCATATTTCACTACACACACCTCCAATGACTACATTCTGCACCACATTTTTACTATCTTGCACACCTATAGTTTTTATTTTCTCTTTTTTGGTTTTACTTTTTGTTCTGGACTTTTATTTTAATTTTTTTAACACTTTTTAAACTTTCACCTCACTTCCTTCTAATAAATCACTTTTTCTCACACTAAACTTGTGCTTTCGTAATATTAAAATATAAAAAATTATAAAATTTAAAAAAATGAAAAAATGTTTTCTTTCCTTTCTCTTTTAGGGTCTGTCCGGCCGCTCGCATTGTGTGACATTGATTTTTAAATAATTAAAAAATACCAAAAAACATATAAAATTTTAAAAATATAAAAATATCAACATTTCCAAATAGTTTTTTAAGAACTACGTCATCCTTGATTATCCATTGTGAGATACGTAATTCTCATTTAACATAGGTCTAGCTAGTTCCTCAAGTGACCTATTTTTCCTTTCAACATCATTTTGTTGTGGGGTTCTTAGTGCAGAAAAATTATGTTTAATGCCATACTTTTCACAAAAGTGTTCAAACCTTTCATTTTGAAATTCTCCACCATGGTCACTTCGAATAAACACTATCTTGGAACTCTTTTCATTTTCAAGTATCTTGGCAAGTCTTTTAAAAGCATGAAAAGTGTAATTTTTGGCAGCTAAGAACAGAGCCCATGTGTACCTAGAGAAAGCATCTACTATGACTAATGCATAAAGATTTCCACCAAGGCTCATGGTTCGAGATGGACCAAATAGATCCATGTGAACCATCTCTAAAGGTCTTTAAGTTGAAAAACATTTTTGGGTTTGAAAGAGACCTTGGTCTGCTTTCCTTTTTGACATGCTTCACACACTCTATCCTTCTCAAACTTGAGTTTTGGTAGTCCTTCAACCAATTTTTTTTATGTTTAGCCAATTAAAATGCTGCATGTCTATGTGACAAAGTCTTATATTCCATAACCAAGTGTCATCCTCTTTTGTAAGCAAACAATGGATGTTAAATGATGCATGATGCAGATCAAGTATATATATATATTGTTGACTCTTTTTCCTATCAAAACAATTCTACCATGTGCATCATATATCAAGCAATTATTTGGTTCAAACATCACTTTAAAGCCTTTGTCACATAATTGACTTATACTTATCAAATTATGTTTGAGCCCTTCTACCAGCAGCACATTCTTGATGTTGAAAGAGGATCCATTGCCTATGACTCCATTTCCAAGGATTCTTCCTTTGTTGTTGTCTCCATAGGTTACAAATCCTTCTTCTTTCAATTCCAACTTTGCAAATTTGGTCTTATCTCCTGTCATATGCCTTGAGCAGCCACTATCTAGGTACCATAGATCCTTCTTTTCCTGTTTTATGACCTGCAAAACAACATAGTATTACATGGTACCCTTTGATAGTTTGGGTCCAACATGGTTATGCCTTTCTAGATCCTTTTGGGATCCATTTCATAATTCCCTTAGGTACATCATACTTTCTAACATGACAATTCTTAAGAATATGACCTTTCTTCATACAGTAGTTGCAAGAAATAAAGGGCATAGCATTTGGCTCACTCTTAGAAAAGAAACTACAGAACTTCTTGGCTTTCTTTTCATGGATAGGTGTATAACCAAGTTCAGCCTTTCCAAAAACACAATTTTGAGAGCCAAGAACAGCTTCCAAGTTTGCTTTTCCTCTTGTGAACATTGCACATGTTTTCAAAAGATATTTCACTTGATTTTTCAAGGTAGTGCAGTTTTCACAAGGTTTTATAGCAAGTTGTTTTTCAGAACAATCAACTGAATTATTGTAAATCATTTCCAAATGTTCGAAATCAGTTTTTAAGTCGACTATTTCTGATTCTAGTTGGCTAACTCTGTTTTCTAGCCAGTTATTTAATCCTTTTAGTCGATTGTTCATGACAGCAATTTTGTTTGCCTCACCATACAACTCTTCAAAGTCATGCAACAATTGGTAATAGTCATTCTTATCTTTGGATGACAAGGAACTTACTTGGCTTGATGAGGATGATTCATATATGGCCATGAGGCATAGATTTGCTTCCTCACTTCCTTCTTGAGATGAAGTACTTGTTGAATCATCATTGTCCTCCCAAGCTATGTAGGCACGCCTTTCCTTGCCCTTTTTCTCATTTTTCTGTCATCAACTTTTTCCTTCTCTTCGTTTACATTAGGATATTCAATCTTGATATGTCCTTGCTTTCCACAATTATAACATGAGAATTTGGAAGAATTACTTGAATCATTTTGTTTAGAATTGTACCTCCTTTGATTACCTTTGTTCCATTTCCTCTTGAGATACTTTCCAAACTTCTTGACTAGTAGATTCAAGTTCTCATTGTCACTAGATTTAGCAACCTCTTCCTCGGTGTTTCATCACTCTTCTTAGAGCTAGCCTTCAAGGCTATGGATTTTACCTTTTTCTCACTTGTTTCAAGCTCACTTAGCCTTTGCATTTCAATCTCATGCTCTCTAAGCTTGCCAAACAGTACAGCTATTGTGATGATGGATAAATCATTGGATTCAGATATGGCAGTCACCTTTGGTTGCCAATTTCTATCAAGACACTTAAGCACTTTGATGTTTAACTCCTCTTTGTCAAATTCTTTGCCTAAACCCATGAGATGGTTGACTATGTGAGTGAACCTCTTTTGCACTTTAGCTATGGACTCTCCTTTTTGCATCTTGAAAAGCTCATACTCTTGAATCAATGCATGCTTCCTTGCTCTCTTCACTTCACTTGTTCCTTCATGTGTAACCTCTAGGACATCCCACATTTCCTTTGCATTCTTACATTGGGAGACCCTAAAAAATTCATCCATACTCAAAGATGAAGTGATAATGTTCTTGGCATTGCAATCATATTGAGTTCTTCTCCTTTCTTCATCATTCCACTCACTCCAAGGCTTGTTCACCTGTTTATTTTCAACAACACATTTAGAAGTATATGGTCCATTAACTATTGCATCCCAAATTCCTTTGTCTATAGATTCAATGAAAATTTGCATCCTTATTTTCCAAAACTAATAGTTTAGGCCACAAAACATAGGTGGTCTATGAATAGATGCACCTTCAGAAAAAGGGAGTTTATTTTCAGCCATTTCAAAAAGATTTCTGATCAACTTGAATACCTTTCAAGAACCTTGCTCTAATACCAATTGTTAGTTTTGAAATGGTGAGTTTAGCCAAGAAGGGGGGTTGAATTGGCTTTATAAAACTTTTTCAAAAGCTTAAACCTCATTTCAATTGAATCTAATGGACTGGAAAGTTTGGATGTAAATGCAACAGACCAATAAACTTTCAGTCGATTAAAATATAAAACAGCAGACTAAATTGTTCTTGATGCTATGAAACAATTGATTAAAAAGACAAATCAGTCGGCTAAAATACTGGAGAATTATGCAGAATTCGCGAATTCAACTCAAACAACAATCTTTTACATACAAGACATGTTCCAATCAATATTTATAACAAGTATAAAGCCTCAGATTACACAAGAACGCATTAAATCACACCAAAGATCAAATTGCTTGGTTTTCTTGAGTTTTTAAAGAGTTTCAAAGAGAGTGAGATGAGGGAAAGAAGAATGCACAGTTGTTTTCATACTGGTTCACTCAATCACAGAGCTACATCCAGTTTTCCAGGACAACTTGAGCCTGGTTTCCACTATATTCAAAAGTTTTACAAATCACAAACCAAGATTACACTTTTGAACACCAAACCACACAAGATTTTTGACTCACACAAAAATCTAGACACACAACTTACAAGAATCACACTTGCAGACCTGAAACCACATCAAGCAAACCATCCAGAGGCACAAGAACATCCAAACCTGATGGTGGTTGTCCTTAGCCAACCATACATGTGTTCTTCAAGCTACTCACAAGCCAAAATGCCTCCAAGATTAACCAAGATCAACTGAGATCTTCAAAGCACAAGTTCCAGTTGTGTATTGCAGAAAGAGCGCTTCCCAAGATGAATGACACAGTTTCGTTCAGAAAAACCCATATTCGCACCTCTGCTCATGAAAACACGGCTTATATAGTCTGGTTTAAGTGAAAACAGTCGATTGAATTTTTCGTACAGTCAACTGATTTCACCTGACTTAAGTGAAATCAGTCGATTAAAAAATAATTCAACTGACTGAATGTATTCATACTAGAAACTATATACAACAAGCCTTTTAACCTGTTAAAACCCATTTTAACATATTAAAAGAGACACACTAAGGCCCACAAGACATCTAACCTATGTCATATAGCCTACCAATAAGATATAACACTAACACATTACATTTAACATGTTATTTACAGATTTAACTCACTAAAACATAATCTTCAAATGAATCTTCATCAATCTTTATCAAACACCTATGATCTTCATGCACATGGCTTTATCAATTCTTTGCTTCAAGCTTGCTTGTGCCAACAGGTTTGACCTTGACTAAGGCCAATATAGTTTAACCTTAAGCTAGGCCAACTTGATCTTACATTAATCTGGTCTAACTTAATCTAACCTTGGCCCAACCTAACTTGAAGTTGGTCGAATTATACAAAGTCTAACTTTTGTTCAAATTGATCCAATTCATCCTAACCTAAGTTATTCTTGACTAGCCTAACATGGGCTCAACCAAACCTGACTAAAACTAACTTGGACTCAACTTGAATTAGCCCCATCTTGACCTAGGTTAGATCTAACCACTTTGGGCCTAACTCAACCTAACTTAAATTTAGCTCAATCCAACCTGACATTTCCTAACTAGGGCCTAACATAATATAGGCCCGACCCAACTTAGTCTAACTTGAGTGTAAGCCAACTTGGCCTAACCTTGACCTAACACGGGCTCTCTCTAACTTCACCTAACATAAGACTTATTGGACATTTCCCAATGTGGGTCTGATCTGAACCAAGCCCGTCTCAATTCATTATGACAAAGCCTAACTTAAGCCTGTCTCGACTTCGCTTGACATATGTCTGTTTTAACTTAGCATGACATGGGACCAACCAAACTTTTCCTAACTTGGCCTAACCTGGATCCGACCCAACTAGACCTTACTTGAATCTGACTTACTTGGTCTCATCCCAACTAGCTTAACATGGTCTCAAAATAACCTAACTTGAACCAAGCTTGGCCTAAACTTGGCATATGTTTGACTCGATCTGAAATGGGTTCAACTCAACTTAACTTAACCTAGACTTGACCCAAATTGACTTTACATGTGTGGGGCTCATCTTATCTTGACCTAACTTGGCTGAAATTAGACCTGGACTGACACAACTTTGACAAGGTTCATCTCAATCAGATCTTGATTGGGACTGTATTGAATATGGCCTAACCTAACCTGACTCGACTCGACTCAATATCACTTATCCTATCTTGACTTGATTAACATGGTCTCAACCTGACCTAACTTGATTTATGTCTGACCTAAGCCTACGAATGTTGTCCTCATTTTGAATTTGTATTGAGTAAAATGTATTTATATGTATAATTTTTTTAAGTAAATGTTTATTTTTTCATTTTCATTTTCGCAAAACTAATTTATTAATTTAGAGAATACTAATTAAATATCTAAAAGTAATTTTCCTAAAATTGATGATATAATAAATTTATTATCTTCAAAGATTAGTTAATACCTTGAATCAACTAACTATTGTTAAAACATAAATAATCTAGTCTTATATAGCCTAAGCATATTAATAACTTTTACATCTTGCTTTTTATGATAACAAATAAAATTATGCTTTAAAAGGATAAAAATAAATAAATAAAGTGTCTTAAAATCATAATACATACACTGGGATTATAGTGCTTTAAATAAATTAGATAAACATGAACTTATATAAGACTATAATATCAAATATTCTTATTCTATAATTTTGTGGCAACCAATTTATTCAGCAGCTAACATGGTAATAAAAAGTAATATTGTTTTCTCCTTATTGAAGTATCGAGAGATAGAATAGAGAAGAAAAGAATTAACAGATATAACAAACTGCTTTGATTGAACTCTATTATTACAATTTTTTGTACAGTGTTTGTATTTATAGACATACAAAAAGAAAGGACAGTTGTACATAAGAGTTGACTATTGACCATGATTAACTAATACAACCATACTAACATACAGTAAGACACATTAATAGCCCCCTCAAACTCAAGGAGAAGATTTTTCAGAAGAAAAATGCTTCACATTGAGTTTGGAGCGTAGAAAAATAAAGTGAGAGGAAGACAGAGGCTTTGCAAGGCATCTCCCCACTTATAAGGGCAAGAACATGAGAGGCCTCCAATTATTTCAACAAAATCTTCTCACGAACAAAGAACACATGAATTTCCATGTGTTTGGTTTTGTTGTGAAAAATTGGGTTGTGACTACACTTTGATTATCACATAAAAGGATAGAAGAAGTGAAAGAAACTTGAAACTTAATGAGTAACAATTTAGCAGAAGTTTGAGCTAAACTTTTGTATCACAGAAGGCACGTAGAGGGAGAAAACTATTAAAGGACGCTGACTGAAAATGCAAACCATGGAACAAGGTGCCCTGTAAGTAGCGTAAAATACGTTTAACAACATTCCAGTGAGAATTAAGAGGTTGTGCCATAAATTGCAGACCTTATTTAAAGCAAAGCTGATTTCAGGCCTCGTAAGAGTGGCATACTGCAACGCCCCCATCACAAATCTATATAAAGTAGGATCTACAAAAAGATCTGCACCATGTTTGGACAACTAACAAATAGAGACCATGGGAGTAGAGATAGTGTGAGCTTCTGCCATATGAGTTTTATAGAGCAAATCACGAATGCATTTAGTTTGGGTCATTAGAATTAAGTTATTAGATAAATGCTCTATTTCTAGACTAAGAAAGTAGTCCAGTTCACCCAGCTATTTGAAAGAAAACGTGGCATGAATTATGGATGTAATAAGCTGAATGAGAGAAACAGAACTTCTAGTGATAATGATACCAACAACATAAATGAGAAGATAAAGCACCTCAGAATCTTTCTTGTAGATAAACAAGGAGGTATCACGAACACTGCTGACAAACCCAAATTGATGAAGTGTGTGTTGTAACCGATTGAACCACTCTCTAGGAGCTTGCTTAAGCCCCTTAAAGAGCCTTATTTAGCTTGTAAAAAAGAGACTTGTCAGCCACCTCAAAACCAGGTGGTTGTTGCATATAGATAGTCTCTTTCGAAACACCATTTAAAAAGGCATTATTCATATCTAATTGAAAGAGCTTCCACCCAAATGAAAGAGCAACAGTTAAAATTATGCGAATAGTAATAGGTTTGATGACTTGTGAAAATGTTTCATGAAAATCAAAACCAACCTTCTGATGAAACCCCTTGGCAACCAAACGGGCTTTATATTTATTAATGGAGCATCAACATTTTCCTTGATCCGAAAAACCCATTTACAACCAACAACCTTTCGATAATCAGGTAAAGAGACTAAGTCCCAGGTTTTCTGGTGCATTAAAGCATCATATCAAGCTTTGGGTCTAAATATGCCTGATTTGGACTAAGTTTGCATAGGATGAGAATTAAGAGGTAATGCAGGGGAATCCTGAGACTGTGAAGATGAGGAAACACGAGAAACAACAGGAGACACTTTTAATGTGGAAGGAAAGTGAGACGGAGAAACAACAAGAACAATAGATGTGGGAAGAGCTGATAGGTGGGTTGAAGAAAGATTAGGATTTAAAATAAAGTAGTGAGCAACATCAGTAATAGGTTTAGACACTATGGGAAGCAAATCAGAATAAGGAAATATTGACTCATCAAACAAAACATCTTTTGGGATGAAGATATGGCTACTGGAAGAGAGACATTTATAGTCCTTATGCAACTGATAATAGCCCAAGAAAATACACTCTTTAGACTTAAAATCCAGTTTATGATTGTCATATGGTCATAAGAGAGGAAAATATGAACACCCAAAGGTCTTTAGAAAATGAAAATCAAGACTTTTATGAAACAAAACAGAATATGGAACGGAAAAATTTAGAGAAGACATGGGAAGTCTATTGATTAGATAAAAAGCAGTAACAAAAGCATAATCCCAAAACTGTAAAGGAAGAAAGGCATGATGTAACAATATAAGTCCTAATTCAACAATGTGTTTATGCTTATGTTCAACAATGCCATTTTGATGATGAGTGGGAGGGCAAATAAGTCTACGAACAATGCCCTGATCACATAGAAAACTAGAATGCCCTAATGTATTCTGCCACAACTGAGCAATATTATTTACACAACTAGATTTATTGACATTACTATACACAATATTTATTGACGTAGGAAGAGACTGCAGCTGAACATTGTGAAAATAGTATATGCCATCAGCTCCAACAACACCATGAAAAAGAGTACTATTCGTCCCTTGAGATTTGACAAAACTCTTGTCAGAATGAAAATAAAAAAAAGAAACAGAGTTACCCTTTGCAACTAACTAACACTAAACAAATTTTGAGTTAAAGAAGGAACATGCAACAAATTATGTAATTATACAAGATTCTAGGGCTATAAGGGGACACAGAAGAAGAAGAATCATCACTGTTAATTCTCATACCTGGACCATTTCCTATGAAAATTTGATTTGATCCATCAAATTGTTGATGTTGTTTAATATTTAATGATTCCCCAGTCACATGAAAACTTGCACCCGAATCAAGTATCCAGGAAGACTTTCCTTTATCGAATTAGTGGACTTCATTAACATAGCACTAGGCTGAGAACTGGTAGTGGATTAAACATTTGGATTCACCCAGGTATTGGAAGTCTTTTAAGTGCCAATAGAATAAGGAATAGATTGTTGAGTGGCAGGATCAATAAAAAATAGGGATTCATGAGGCCAATAGGACTTATCAGATCTAAAATGGCAAACATTAGTTGTATTGTATGACCAAATTTAAGACAAATTTGGCGTCGGAAGTTAGCGAACTTGCCACGTCCTCGGACTGGACCACTGCCACTGCGAGTAGAACCACAAGAATTATCTTTTTGTGCACCTCGAGCATAAGATCCCTGGGTAAAATTCAGGGAAGGTGTTAGGTTTCTTAGAGCTAGAAACCCAAGCTACTCGGGCAGAACTCACTCACACCAACACAGAAAGAAACAGAAATAGACTTTTATTATTCTCTCAAAGAATGCGTCCAGGGAAAGACAACAATTC
>Ga0209589_1010344_pt1 | contig 13629 bp, 5 predicted proteins | sample CowpeawhiteBW_FD_187525 | JGI IMG/M metagenome (GOLD analysis project Ga0209589, IMG submission 187525) | Root nodule microbial communities of legume samples collected from California USA - Cow pea white BW (SPAdes) (version 2) | ecosystem: Host-associated > Plants > Roots > Nodule | place: USA...
TTTTTTGTTTTTTTTTTTTTTTTTTTTTTATATATTTTATGAAAAAACACAAGAAAAAACACAAATATTTATATATATATATATATATATTCCAAACTTTGATAAGTTTGTTTATCAGATTTTCGAATCTGGTAGCTGTGTTAATTGAATTTCCAAATCTGGTAAATTTTTTTCGGATTTCAAAATTCTGACAATTTTCTTATCTTGAATTTGAAATTCGATACTTATCTAAATCGAGTTTTCAAAATTCAGTACTTCTTTCAACATTTTTTTTTCCTGAACTGCGTGACAAGTGTGAGGGGATGACTACTTGCGGATGGATAGATATAAAAAACGGAAAAAAAAAATACTTTTTAACTTAATCAAAAAGTCAATAATTATTTAGTAGATTTTGGAAAAAAACTGGGGATGTTGGATGTTGGAGGAACAAAGAGGATATGAAACTCTTTCCGGCAACTTCGATCATCCTCAAAATATTAAAACATCGAGACATCAAAAACAAAAGTTAATATTGACGAAACATCCTCTTTTTATCTCATTAAACTTATGAAATTTTAAACATTTACAGCAAAATCTAGAAAACTAGTAAAGAAAAAAAATTATAAAAGACAAATAGATTTAACAAAATAGATATAAACCTTTATATGTTTACATTTTTTTGAAAAGGCATATTGAATAAAGCGGAGATGTAATGTAATTGTCTTATTAGGTCTATAGAGGGAGTGAATGTAATGTAATTGTCTTGTTAAATCTATAAAAAGGGTTTTATTAAGGAGATACAACATCAATGACACCTGAGTCCAACTACATAAGGCAAAGGCATTGACACCAGTCTCAACCCAAAACCTACAGATAATAGGTTTAAGAATCTTTATTCTTGTATAATGTTCTAATTTCTCATTTTTAATCAATGTGGGACTTAAACTAAGTTGAATTCCTAATAAATTGTAATACTTTTAAGAAAAAAAAGTGAAAGTAAGGAGTTTATTAAAAAAAAATGGTAGACCAAGAGAATATATTGTTTTTAAAGAATAGATCACGAGGTTATAAGGTGATAGATTACCGATAGACTAATTTGTTTAAAATAAAATAAGAATGGTAGTTATTGGTTTAAGAACATAATAACCAGAAATAATTGGTGCATAACCTCATTATAAAAAAATTTGAAGAGAAAGAAAATAAATAAATATGAGGTATAAAATAGAAAATTAGGAAACGTGATAAAAGGAAAGACAATAAACTTTTAACTTACATGTAACTAGCTAGGTAGGGATAAGATTCTATAATGTTGTAGTTTTCACTCTTTTGGATGTGAGATGCTAAAAATAGGAATAAAATCATAAGGAGGATATATAGGGATTTCACCCATGTGAGTAAATAAATAAAGTGAGAGAGAGCAAACATTATTTTTCATTATTAAAACATGACACGGTACTCTAGTTCAAATATTTTACAAACTAACCATTAATTTGTTCACTTTGCATAAAAAAATATATATCTTTTAGCACAAGTTTAGTTAATGTTTATCTATTTTAAAGAAGTGAAACATTAAAAAAGTATATTAAATGGTATTAATCTAAAGAGGAGAGAAAAGTAGAATAGCCATGAGGTTTGAGTGGTCGATCACATGTGAGGATTCCACTAGGTTTTGAATCCATGCTATCTTTGGTGGGGAACATATTCTGTGTCAATTCCATTGATGATACCACAAAACACCAAAACAAACAATAATGTGCTCATCAAATGCTTATGGCTTCTTCTCATCCAATTCAAAGTTTCAGAATTTGATTCCCCATTACATCCTTTAACATTGGATGCAAATACATGAACTATGCATGTTTATGTCAGCAATCTTTCATCTATATATTCAATTCATTTTAGATTATATTGTAACAACGATACAACACCACACAAATAATTTATACTTTACTATAATTTTAATATAATATCTTTTTTTTAATATATAAGAAAAGATATCAAATAATTTTAAATTCACACCTTTTTTTTCATTATTATAATTTGGTTTAATTAGTCGGATGTTACCCACTTTCGTTCGGATGTGTCAGTTTGATACCCGCTTTTAAAAATGTGTCAATCGAGTCCTAATTTTTAAAAAAGTGTCTCAATTAGGTCTTTTTTAGACCAAAATTATTAACGCCGTTAACTTTATTTATGACTTTTACTACTAAATTTTAATATAAATATCAATACTTAATTTTGTAAATCATTTTAAATATCAATATCATTGATGTCATTAATAATTTTTGTTAAAAAGGACCTGATTGAGGCATATTTTCAACAGTTGGAACTCAATTGACATACATTTTTAAAAACAATTACCAAACTGACACATTCAAATGAAAATGGATATCATATGACTAATTAAACCTTGTAATTTATATAACAAAAACTTTCTATTCATCAATTTCTATTATAACTGAATTCTTATAAAAAAAATTGTCATCCATATTTCTACATTGTATTTTAACTATGCAATAAATATAAAGTTATATCAAAATACCATTTTCTCTCATAGTGAATTCATTACTATAATCCAGAATCTTTATGGAGGTATAACAAGACATTGTACTTGATATTTTTAGTATAATTTAAGTGCTCAATAATGTTTCTTACTTTTCCATTTGTTGTTCTGTTGGTTAGCATGTTTAGTTCACCACTTGGCCTAACAAGTGATATCTTCTTTCATATTCATTTCTCTTGGTGAATAAAAAAGATCCTATAAATATTCAACATCACAAAATCTTCAAATAAATTGCATATTTTTTAGAAATTTAAATTCTAAAATAAATTTTCAGAAAGTAAAATATGAAGTTATGGAAAAAAAATATTGTATACGATTTACTTTCAAAATTTAAATTTTAAAAAAATATATATACAAACATGAATAAGATCCCATTATACACAATGACTAACTAGATATAAAAATAATTTATTTCTATGTATTTTCAAAACTTATTACTTTTATTATTTGATTTAATCTCTCCTAAAGAAATTTATATATAATACTAATATTATACTAGATTTAATGATTATTTTTAGAACAAAATTATAATTAATAGATAAAATATATATTTTTAATTTTAAAATTAGAAAGTCAAAATTTCATGATTTGATTAGGATTTTGTATATTTAGTCTGTTATGAGACAATTAATCCGTTATAAAATCTTTAATATTAATCCAAAAATCATTAATAGGATTCTTTTTATTTAGATGAGTTGCAATTTCAAATAAGAAAGTTCGAGATATTAACACAATTCATAGATATAATATTTTCATAGAACAACGGATCAAACAATTAGGCAACTTGCCATTTTTAAAACAGTACTCTCATTTTTCGTTTAACATTATGCATGCTATTGATGAAAAAAAAAACAATATTTAAATTTAAATAACAAGGTCAAGAGTTGTTATGCACAAAAGACAATATGAGCTAGAACACAGTAAAAAAAAAAGGGTAAACCAACTGATTTTTAATTTTCCTTCATTTTATTTTCCATTAGTTATGCTTGATGAACGATGTGTGATGAGTAGATTAGAAAATCCAGTGGTTGTAATTTGAGGAGTTGTTTTCACTTCTTCAAAACGTAGTGTAAAAGGAACATGTTCTAATGTTGTAATCAGGTGGCTTATATCCGTATGGTGTGAATCTAGGTTTATTAGAAGTTGCATCTTACAAGGAAAACAAGTTTATTTTGTTTATAAGTTACAGAAGTTGATAAGATATAGATTTTTTTCTTGTTCTAGATTACTTATGGTAATAGAAAAATTATCATAATAAAATATTGTAATTATGGTTATTTTTTGTAAAATTAATTTTAATAAATGTATATTTATTTGGTTAAATAATTTATGTAATAATATCTTTTTTGTTTAATAAGTTAGAAAAATAAAATAATAATATGATTATATTATAGGTAGAAATATTTGAAAACAACTTTAATGTAAAGTTACAAATTTGTAATATGAATATAAAAAATTTAGATTTATTTATTAAAATAATTAAAGAAAATAATAAAAAAGTATAGAATTTTATAGAATTTTTTTAAAAGTTTTATTTAGAAAAATATAAAAATATCAATTTAAAATATAACAAAATATATAAATTCTTAAAAAAAATATAAAAATTTAAAATATAAATGGTATAAAATTCAAAATTCAAATTACATAATAACTTCAACAAATAATTATCCAAACAACAATTTATCTATATGTAATGATAAATGTTTGAAACATAATTCCAATAAACTTGTAAATTTGCTTAGTAAAAAATAAATACTTATTTAACTTTATTAATAATTTTTGTAAAGAAATCATCTTATTACTTTATAATTTTTTTTAAAGTGATGTTTTATTAAGTATTTATTTTGAATATTAAATTTAAGTATTTACAAAGTTCTTGAAATTTAGTTTTAATTTACTACAAAATTTAATGAATTTTTATATTGTCATTCCTCAAAAAGAATGTGGTCACTAGTGTAATAAAGAATTTTGATACCAATTATTTTTGACATCATATTATATTTTAGTTTTTCAATCAAAAAATATTCAGATAAGGTAAAAAAGGAACTTTTTATTTCGGTTTTTGAATAGGCTTTGGTTGTATTCCCAACCGAAGTAAAAAACAATTAAAAAAAAAGATTAAAAAAAAAGTTGAAGTAGAGAATATGCTTCAATTTTAAAAATAATAGAAGTCTATTTGACTGTATATTGTATATTTTGGTTCATTAGGCAATTGAAGTTTATTTTTTACTATATGCTTAAGTTTTTGCTATAACTGAAATATGTTATAGAGTTATTTTTTAATTTTTTTTCTTTTTGTCTACGTTATGAATTTAGACAAAAACAAAATAATTAGAAACAACTAAATACAAACTAGATTTATCAAACATATAAATAATATATTAACAAAATAAACAAATATAAAGTTTAAAAAACTTAGAAGCATCTAGGTATCGCAATAATGCAAAATGCATTCTGGAAGCAAGGAAACGCGTGCTACAATGCAATCCGAATGCAAAATGTTTAGAGGAAAGAGAGAATAAACAAGTGAGCCAATGGTGAAAATAGAAGAATAATGAAGAGGACTACAATGGTGGCGAAAATAGAACCTCACGAGTTTAGCACCGAAGATATGGGACAATGTTCGCGTTTTCAATGGCAATAGAGAAATGATAGTGATATTCACGTCTCTAAGTTGCAGAGGAAAACAAAAGAGTCATCGGCGACACAATGAAATAGATGTCTTCAGTGAAGTTTTAAATATGTGAAAAGTTAACCTTGTAAAGGAATATACTTAAATTCTTTATAAAATCGAAGTGTATTCTTTGACAGAGATAAAATTCAAAAATAAGTACAAAAAATATTGAAATTGAAGTTTCGAAACGTTTCAATTTTTTGCAGTAGGAGTATTAGCTCTCAAAAAATATACTATTGTCAAAATAGAAGACTAAATATGTGTTAAGAATTTGAATTGGAATGAGAACTAGAATTGAATAAAAGGGAGAGAAAAATATTTGAATATATATATATATATATATATATATATTTATGGGGAGGAATGGGCTGAATTTGGTATTTTGTAGTCCATAAAAAAGAGTGGAATCTGAATTGAGAAAAAGGTCCAGTTGGGAAAGAGTAGGAGTAAAGAAAAGGTTGGCCCAGGGTGGTTTACAAAATCTGCGTCCTTCAAATTGAAAGCATTGAATATTCTATACAACAAACAAAATAGTTCCCTTTCAGAGATGTTTCCCTCGTACCAATGGGGACCAATTAATGCGCAGATACAATAAACGATAATAATGAATAAAAGTGGTCCTAAGCTATAAGCTATGTATTCCCTCTTCTCTTCTCTTCTCTTCTCTTCTCTCTTCTTCTTCTTCACCAAACATGCATTCCTTCTTCTTCACCAAACATGCATTCCTTCGTACGTACTCACATACGCCAAAACTTCTCTTCTCCTCTCCTTTCAATAATGCACATCAACCACACCCTCCTCCACTTTCATTCATATTTCTCAAACTCTTATTATTCTCGACAACACAATTATTTCATTTCTATTTTTTTTTACCATCAAAATACAGTAAATAATTTCACTTCACTGTTCTTTTACTGGCCAAAGACCAAACTAAAAATAGTATAAAAATGGAGACAACGTACTTGGGTAAAAAAATTATTATGGAATATATATTATATCTGGGCAGAGAGAGAGAGAGTGTGTGTGTAGGAGGGGACCCCACTTTCTTTTCTTCAAAAATTTGAGCACAGCCTTCTGTTGTCTTCTAATAATTACCACTGCTTTGTAGCTAGATGACAGAAATATTTTTGTCCACGCACACGACAAGCTACTTAAACCATGCATTGGTATTGCTGTTTTTTTATTTTTCATTGCTATTATATTCGTGTTGGGTTTTATGTCTTCAACGTGATTGGATCATTCGTACCGCTAGAAAAGAACACGATTGGATGACGCTATATGAAACTTATTTCTTTTAATCAAAATAAATCTCTTTTTTCCAACTTGACCTGGCACAGCCGCCATAAAAGGCAAAAACTTTTCAGTTTGTAATAATCATATTTTATACCAAACTATTTTTCAAAAAATTTTAATAAATAGATTTTCCTTATTTTATTATATCATATTTTCTATAAATTATTTTTTTCTCTCCCTGTCCGTCTCTACTTTATTTTACTTTCATACTTATTCACTTTAAAATTATAGAGAATAAGAGTAAACATCGAATTATTTCATTAACATGGATTAATTATTTCTGGAATTTCACGAACTTCATTAAATTAAATTCCCTTCCTCTCCGTTTCTTTTTTTTTTCGATCCCCCCTTCTCTCTTTAATGTTGACTATAATTATTTCTCTGCTGTCGTAAGATAGTTCATGATTCTTCTGGTACTCAGAAGAGAAATAAAGTAGATGGAAACAAAAACGAGTAAAGATATGTAAGAGTAAAATAAAATAAAATAAAAAACATAATAGGTGAAAAAAACAATAAGTCTGATTATTTTTTAAAATCAATTATATTATCTTTGTGGCACACCACACCATCTAAATTAATTTTATCCTCTCATTTTCTTTTTCTTTATATTTAACCAAACACATCTCAAAAGAATCTGGTTGGATGATTGAGAGCCACTTAAAATGGAAACGAGTTTTTTTTTTTTTTATCAAAATAAAAAGGAATCAATGTAGTCCATGTAGATTCTCTAACTAGGCTATCAGCATGTATTATCTAGATAAAATTCTTTTCAAACAACACAAACCCCCAAGTCTTCACTATGTCTTCTTGCACCCTAGTTAATTGGAAGCTTTCACTTTATCTCAGTTTAATTCAAAAGAAAAATAAAAGAGCCCAAGATAAAATAATAGAAGAAGAAGAAGAAATGAGTGGGAAAAAAATTATTTTCTTTTAAAAAAAGGTGAGCGGAAAGAACACTTCCATTTAATATTGTTTATTAATAAAAAGTAAATATAAAAATTAAAAAAAAATCCTAATGATTTTGACTGGTAATAATCTATTGGTTTCATTGATTGTGATTATAGTTATGTAAAAACACCTTTTTCTCCTTTATTTTTAATTAACTATTTGTATACAACGATCACTTATATTCTGATGTATTGTTATTCATGCATATATTTTGTTTGCTTCTGTAACTTCTCATTTATTTTTCTCATACATTCACTCATTAATATTTACCTTTTCTTTCTTCATACATCTATTATCTTTTATTTTCCTAGCTTGTCCCACACCGAAAAGCTTCTCTAGGGTCCTTGTAGTGGTCACTGGTTTGTCTGTATTTGATTTAAATAAGAGAAGTATAAATAAAAGAAAGAAAGAAAGAGATTAAAGTCAAAATAATATATGCATGTAAATAAGAAGAGCAGAATTTTTTTTTGCTGGTTTCGATGAACGAAAACGAAAATAAACTATACAAATATTTATATTCAATAAAAAAATACAAGTTATGCTGTCTTTAAAATATATATTTTTTTAAAGTTAAAAATGAAAAATTACCAAAAAGGGTTATTCTCATCTGATTTGACAAAAAAAAAAGAAAAAAACTGACATGGTAAAAGTATTAGATGTGATGGATGAGAGAAAGATGTATGTAAAATACAACTAAGATGAGAATGGGCTATGAAAAACAAAAAACAAAAGGTAAGATGAGAAAATATTGAATGTTGTTTCACTATTACCCTGGAGGTGGCAATCAATTAATGAAGACCCTAAGTGGTCCACACTCATTCCCTCATTCTATTTACCTTTCTAGTTTTTCTATTTATATGAAGTAGTTGTGGACTACTCCTTGACTTCTCCGTAACCTTTTCCAGCCAGATCATCATCATCGATCTCTCTTACTCTCCGAAATCTCCTTCAAGTTATGGATGAAAGTTGGAGTGAGGGAAAAAGGAGAATAAATTACAAGGAGGAAGAAGATGATGATGAGGAAGAGGAAGAGGAGGAGGGAAGTGAGTACGGAGAGGACGGTCGGAAGAAGAGGGTGGTGACTAACAAGAGAGGGTCCAAAGCTGGAGGCTCAATGCCACCTTTGTGTCAGGTTGATGGTTGTAATGCTGATCTCAGTGATGCTAAGCCCTACCACAGGCGTCACAAGGTTTGTGAGTACCATGCCAAGGCTCCTGCGGTGCTCATTGCAGAGCAGCATCAACGGTTTTGCCAACAATGCAGTAGGTAGGTTGACAACCTTAATCAATGTTTTCTATGCAATTTAACTGTTCCTTCATGTTGTGTCTGTGGATCCAGCTACAGTGCCTGAGTTTGTGTTTGAACAGTTAGTTTTCTTTAGAACTGTTTATGTATACCCTTTGCCCTTTCCATTCAACCCTAGCCAGAGACAAAGCTCTTAGGGTATACTTGGCTCAAGCGTCCAAAGAAACAGTATATGAAATGTGTCTGAGGTTGTTTTGTGCTTTAAATTTCATTCACTTTTGTTTTCATTTCTTACATAGCATAGAGCTAAGGAAAACGTTCACTGATAGTGTCTAACTGTATTGCCTTAGTTCTAAGAAAAAAGATTAACTCCTCCTGAACATAGTCTTGACTCTTCTTGAACATTATTATGCATTAAGGTGCATTTTATGGAATGTGTTCAAATCGAAAATCGATTACCCCAACATTTTGTGCAAAGGTATGATACATTCTTGACGGGAAACTGTTTGTGCTAAAACAGGGACACTGTCTGCGTTCAAGAATAACATAGAATCATTCTAAATGGTTCTTACCATTCTGTCGAGAGAATGAATAGCATTTTGACTTAAGGTTTCACTTAATTTTTGGTTTCATTGTTTTTAATCCATGAAGTTGACAAGACAAAAAGTGCTGATCTTGTTTCATCCATCAGATAGGAGGTCCTTCCATGAAGATGGAAAATTGGGATGATTTTAACGCAATATATGAATTATCAATCATTTTGATTTCAGCATATGATTTAGGGTAATACACACACTCATCAATAAATGACACATTCATCCACTAAGAAAGAAAACTTCAAATATGTCAATCAAGAACCACCCTTTTTAAAATTTCAAGCTACTTGAATTCACAAAAATGATTTCATATAAAATAGTATTTCTTTTCACTTCTGGGAAAATGTAGGTTCAAACATGTCATTGTATAAAGTTTAGTTTAAATAATTTTCTCTCCAAGTGTTTATTAAAGAAAAAAAAATACATATGAAATCAACTTATATACAAATTGAATTTTGTAAAAAAAATTGTCCTTTCATACTTTCACAAAAGCTGTTAATTTTACTTGATCATTTAAAAAATATCAAGATCAAATCAGTTAATGTACATATTTGAACATGTCCTTTTGTAATGAGGACTTTGTTGGAACAAGATACGATGTTGTTAAAATTCCCGATGAGTTGAGTTAGTAATATTTTGATTTTCCAGGTTTCATGAGCTATCAGAATTTGATGAATCAAAAAGGAGTTGTAGAAGACGTTTGGCTGGACATAACGAGAGGCGTCGCAAGAATGCATCTGAATATGGACATTGATGAAGTGAAGAATGAATATTGATGCAAGATAGTATAACAATAACAGCAACAAAAGAGCCTTTTTGCCATTCGGTGAGCAAGAGAAGGCAAAAGAAGCAAGAACAAATAATTTAAATAATGTCTCCCATGTTAATGGCCTATGAGAAAGCTCTCTATCTTCTATCAATTTTTTTCCTATATGCTGAAATTGCTGTGCTTGTTATGTCATGAGAATATTATAAAATATCTTTTTGAAATAGGTATATGTTTGTTCAATCTCTACTGTCTTGTACTTTAAACAGTAACAATCAGTGTTCCAAAACTAGAACAAAAATATTGCCCAAAACATGAATATAAGAATTCAACCACATACTTTTTTGAGAAAAAAACAGTTATTTGTCACTTGATCAGACAAATACAGATATTTCAACCAGTGGCCGCATTCTAACTCTAAGTAAATATTCAACATTATTACTTTTAAGAATAAATTATTTACAGTATGTTTTTCCATAAAAAAATTGCTTATTTCTATAACACTCTTCCTTTGATCTTCAATGCAATATCTTGAAATACAAACACTTATATTATATGACTCTCCAGACAATTATTTAAAAGAAAATACTTGGAAAATAAAACAAGTATGCAATATGTTATTATCTTAACAATTATATTCTCGATACATCAGCTTTCTGTTCAGATAGAGATAATGTTTCAACTAAAATCTAATTACTGTTTTTATTTATTTTTATATAAAAAAAAAGAGTTTGAGTGTTATAAAATATTAAATTGTAACGATTTATTCTTTCAAAATTCTCCTGATATAATTATGAGTTGTTAAATTCTGGTCAACTTTTCTTCCAAAATCTTAACTCTAAAATTAAAATGTGATATCTAATTAATGGTATCTACTGAAGATCTTAAAAAATTCCAATATTGTTATTAAATAAATCAAATCAAATCATTTATATATATATATATATTATTTAGTTAGTATTTAGTACAAATAAACTTATTACATTAAACGTAAATAATTTTTTTCTTTTATATAGGGATTACAACACAAAATAAATATGTTTGTGTTACAAATACATCCATATTAGTCAACTAACAAATGAAATTTAATCACATTCATCATCCATCTCACCACATTAATTAAAATATCTAAACTTATCTACTTTGAGAATTAAGGTGTTAAGTTTTATTGAGAATCTAAAAGGTGCAGTATATATCTTTTACACAATAACATTTATTTAGATATAGATCTCATTTGGTAACTTTATACACTAAAGTCATTTTATTGAAAATTGGTAACTCTAAATGTATGATATTTTTATCATTTTGATTTTGACTTGAGTTATTAGTAAAAGAAAGGATCAGTCATATACTGTGTTAGTGTTGGTTTTCATATTAATTAAAATCTCACACTAACTAATATAAAAAAGAGAAAAGCATTGAACAATTACTATATAAAATGTTATGGAAATGAAAAGTTAATTTGAGTATTTTTACCATAAATTAATAAGCCTTTGGATGTATTAAATATTTTGATAATTCTGTGTTAGGTGATAATCTGCAATTTTTATCATAAAATTGCACAAAGAGAATTTAAAAATTTTGTAAGAAAAATTACAAGGTTTGTAATTTAAAAAAAAATGTACAAAGAATAAAGTTTAAAATATTAAAAAATAAAATAAAATTGAATTAAATATTTATAATTAACCATAATTACCTATTTTATTTAATTTTATTTATTTAATTATTCATCGAATTCGACTAAATATTCAAATCTAGTTTCAATTTTTGTAGGTTGATCGGATATGAATTTTGTTTAGGATACACGTAAATCGACCAACTTTTAATAAAAAAGTAGCAAGAACAATATTAAAGGTGTGAAAATTCTCAACTTTGGTTAACAAGAAAATAAAGTGCTTAGTTTGATTGAAAATAAAGATGCAGAGTGAATTACGTGTTCAATCTTATGTTTGAGGCAAATGTTGACCATACAAAAAGCCTATTAATCATTAACAGGTGTTAAGAAAATCTTTAACATCAAATCACTTCTGTTTAATTACAACATTTTAATATTCAAAGTACACAAAAGTTAAATAAAAATTAAGGGTAAAATCTTATATAAGCATAATTATGGTGATGAAACAAATTATTTATTTATTTATATTATTAGTGTGATTTATCCCCAAAATTTTAAAATATTTAATTAATATGCACAAAAACATTAAAAATATAAATGAGATCACATTCATTAATATTACTCTATGTATATTCAGTGATTTATTTTTCTTTTTAAGATTCAATTGATCTTCCAATTAATACTCAACTGATGAAAAATAATCTAGTCTATTTTTGAAAACTAAATTTATTTTAATTTTTAAATAATTAAAAAACATTTTTTATATTTGTTTATAATTTTTTTTCAAAATATAATTTCAAACTTAATTCAATTTAATTTTTTAAAATGTTATTATTATGGATGGATGCAATATTTTTCAATAAAAATAATGGATTAAAATGAATTTATAATTTGTTATCTAATTCAATAATTTAAAATGATTTTTATTTTGTAATCAATTTGTCATGTTCACTATTCTTCAGAAATATATATTTTCAAACAAAATTTCTGTCACAGATAATTTCCAAATTGTAAGAAAAAAATTCCAGTACATATTTTGTTAGTAAGTAATTATCAACAGGTATTTTTTTTTTTAAATATTCACAAAATGTGTGGATAACTATTTACTGATGTTTCTACGAATTTGATATTAAGTTTCTTTTATTATTTAGAATCTTCGTATACGTGTGGATAACACATACATTTTTTTCTAGTTTATTCTATAGATATAATTGAAGAAAAATTTGATTAGTGCTCGAGCCGGATGATGAAAAATTATTATATCCAATTCTTTACTATAGTTTTCCAAGAATTTGGCAACTATACTTTTTCAGGAGTGTTTTTTACAAATATTTCGTCCAATTTTATTTTTTACGGATTTATTTCAAATTCACATTACCTAAGAATTTATTTATTTTCAAACTGTAACTCAAATAATTAAATCTATTATGCATTTTCTTTTGTTATCATTAAACCTGCTAAATAAAGAAAAGTTAAAAACAAAAAAATACAGCATGAAATTTAATAAATTTTAAATCTAATATTCAGCCAATTCAAACACAAAAAAAAAAAAATCTAAATAAGGCAATATCGATAGTTATAAAAAATTCAGATTAAATAAACTTGATGTCCATCTTGTTGTGTCAGTGGGGTAGATCGTCTTATGGTGTGGTGTTGACTAGTTCTATGTTTTGTGTGTTACACATGCATCTCTTCCATTTTTATCCATTATCTTAAGTGATATTAGTTGATTAGTTCTTATGTCATTAATAGTTGTTATTTTTATTATCCTATAAGAAAGATAAGAAATAAAAGTATCAATAAATGTTTCAAATTTAGAAGGAGAAAAAAGAATTTGAATAGTTGAAAGTTTTTTTTGTTAATCAGGTATCTTTTTATGTATAACTAGCAATCGTATCATATTATATATATATATATATATATATATATATATATATAATTTATATATAT
>Ga0209589_1010346_pt1 | contig 13627 bp, 6 predicted proteins | sample CowpeawhiteBW_FD_187525 | JGI IMG/M metagenome (GOLD analysis project Ga0209589, IMG submission 187525) | Root nodule microbial communities of legume samples collected from California USA - Cow pea white BW (SPAdes) (version 2) | ecosystem: Host-associated > Plants > Roots > Nodule | place: USA...
AATTTTGGTTATTTAGTTTTTTTTTTTCATATATGTATCAGAAAAAAAAATTAAAAACTTAGCATAAATGTTTTAGATATTGTTATCGTTCAAATTTTATATATTTTAAGATAAGCGTATTTGAATTGATAACTGTATCGAACTGGAATGAAGTTAGTTACTTTTTTTTTTATAAAAGTCACATAATTTTACTTAAAATTTAACTGATTTTTTTCTATAATTTGTTTTTTGAAAAATTGAAATTGATCGCTCAACACGAAAATCAAAAGAAATTAGATTACTTTTTTCGGGAAAAAGACAATGAATCCGTCGCCGGTATTATTCACTATGAATTTAATGATTCTATCACATTCTTTCCTCAAACAGTACCTTAATAAGTTAAGAAAAAAATATTATACACTAATATTAATTTCTTCTGCTAACTGATGCAAGACTTTTTAACTGAAAAAATAAGAGTTTAGATTTTTTAGACTCATTTTATCTGTTAAAAATTACTTGATCCAACTTAAATTTAATTATATCAATAGTTATTATGTGCTAATTTATTGTGTTACTTAATACAAAATGGAGGAAAAAAAAAACTTAGTCTTATACCAAAATTGTAGCTTAACATTTTTATTCGATCTCACTTAGATCACCAACCAATTATCATTGGAGACTACAAGAAATAAAGTTACATTGAATTTGATTATCTCATTCTAACTTTTAAGATTTTTTTTTTTCTTTCTATTTCCCTCTCCATAGACAATGAGAATGAGATTTTTGTTCCATTCTCATTCCATTATATATACCATATTTAATTTTAAAAAAATTAAATATTAATTAATAAAAAAAATCTATTAAAATAAAAATATATGCATAAATGGGTTCATTACTTTGTCGTTGGCTTTCGTAACGATGATGGAGCCGTCACGGGTACTTATATTTTTCTTTCTGTTAATTAGTGCTTAATTGTTTATTTATTTTTCTGAACCGGTCTTCATCGAATTAAATATTCTTCTTGCATCTTGGTTCAATCATAGCGACAAATTTAATACGATGTTTAGGTGAAGTTAGACGATAAGCGTGCATGAGAGTGAGATGAATATTTGAGGCCACTAATTTTCCAAGTGGTAACCCCACCCACTTCTTTCCATTTCAATTCTTTTATGATCATGGCATCAGCAACTCAAATTCTAACCCCACCTTTCATTAATCATTTTCACATCTTCCAAGATCATTAATGAGACTCAATTTCACTAAGATAAAATATATTTATAACACGTTTAAAAAATATATCGAGAATAAATTAATAAATAAATTGTTATAATAATTTTTTTAATATATATTATCAAATTATTATATCTAAATATTCAAATTATTTTAATTTTTACATTTTTATTTTTGTAATTTTGTACACTTTACATCAAATTACAAGTGTAACAAATTTTAAGTGTAAAAAATTACAAAAGTAAAAATGTAAAAGATAAAATAATTTGAATATTTAGATAAAGTTATTTGATATATATATTTAAAAAATTATTGCAAAATTATATATAAATTGTAATTAACCTTATTTACTAATTTGATTTTACATTGAAAAAGACAAAATTGAATCGCTTTAAAAAAATAGAAGTACTAAATTGAACTAAAAATTTAAATAGAAAACTAAATTGAAAACAATTATTACTACTACCACGTGTCACGACTGTAAACTACTACGTGGCACCCCGATAACATGATACAGGACACGATGATAACATGACATGTGACAGTTTATAAATTTTTTAGAAAAAATTAAAAAAATTAAAAATTTCAAGACTTGACACATGTTCTACACAAACATAGTATTAACTCCAACTTAACAGAAATGACAAAATTAAACCTTTTTAAACAATTAGAGAATTAAATTGAACCAACCAATGATAAGGTGATCAAAATTGAATCAAACCAAAAAATTAGATGACTAAGTTAGTAATTATACCTAACATATAAATATAAATAAATATATATCTTATCATGCAATCCAAATTTTAAAATTAAATTAGACTTAAAATTTAATTTTTAAGATGTCATAAAATTTTTATGAATCCTATTCTAACAAAATTTGTCATTCATTAGATCTATAATGTCATTCATTATTAAATCAATATAAATGTCTAATTTCATGTTTGATATGTATATATTTCGCTAGCTTCCTTGATTTTCACTCTTGACGTCCTCAAAAGAAGCAAATATATTAAAGATCTCTTGACTAGAAATAAAACCTTAAGAAAAAACCTCGTCTTACTGAACTATAGTTTATTAAAGTTGAGTTAGGTCGAAGTTTCACTGACTTAATACAAGTTTCAGAAAGAACTGAATAAGAAGATAAGGAAAGAAGCAATGGAGATGAGTGAGGCAAAGTGAGGAGGAGGAAGATTAATGGTGTGAGAAGTTGAAGATTCATTGGCTGATTTGACATTAGAGCAATCAAGACCAAGCTCCCCTCCTTTGCACTCATTGGCAAAGAGGCCAGGAGGGTATTTGCCATAGATGTTTATGTAGCTAAACATAACTTCTGCACAATTAGTTGTCAAATCATTGATGTCATTAGCAAAAGGGCAAGCAAATTGCTTGAAAGCATCACAACACACCTTGGCTGGATATTGAGGTCCCTTGCATTGGCTTGTCAACACTGTGTAGTTTTGGTTCTCAAAATCAACTGAACAAGCTGCACACAACTTCTCACTTATTATTTTTTGCTTGTTTAGTTTTTTTTAAAGTACTGTAGAAAGCAACAAAGATATTAGTTCAAAAAGAAAAAACACACTTTACCATGGTTCAAATCCAACGTTGGAACATATTAAAGAGGATCATAAAAGTTTGAGTGGCTAATGGGTTCACATTGCACTAGTTTTTATATTCTCATAAAGACATTCTCGTCAGTGGCTAAGCATTAGTACGGCATATGTGAGTCATGTCTCCACTAAAACTTTCCTATTTCTTAGATATCAATGAAAAAAAATAAATAGATACTAATATTTTGACACATTTTAATTTATTATTTTAATTCATCCTTTAATTATTTATTTTTATATTTTTTAATAATGTGATAATCTAAAAATGATTAGAATAGTGAGTTAAATGTAAATAAAAAAATAGATTAAAATATCATTATCAAAAATAAATGACACCTTTAAAATCTAAGCCATAAACATGTTTTTTTTTTCTAAAAAAAAAGTAAAAATCGTGATATTCATTGTCATTATTTTATCGGTAAATTTGTCGTTTAGTATTGGAAATGTATCCAAACATAACTTTAATAAAACGTTTTATGCAATAACATGTGGTTTAACTTTGATTAATATATTTTAAAAGAATTATTGGAGGAGGACAAAGGGAGAATAATTGAAAAAAAAAAAAGAAGGAAGAGGGTAAGTTAGATTTAGAAGAAAAAAAAATCACAATGATACAGAAATGAGAATAAACATAAATAATTCAACGGAGTATGTGTTTTAAGAATTAGTGTGCCTTTAGTTTAACGGTTGAGAATTCGAACCCAGTTACAAATGATATTTAACAAATTTTTGTTATGTTTTGTTGATTTCTAAAAGTGGATTATTTTCAAAACAAAATCATAAAACTTTTCTATCAAATGAAATTTTGAGTTTCACTCAACGAAAAACTTAAGGTTTTTCTAATTTCAATTTGAACACATCCTTAAGGTTTGTTTGGTTATGCTTTTGAAAATTGATTTTGTTGCTTAATCGAATTATGGGATAGAGAAACAACGATTAATTATTTCTCTTTAAACGTGACTTTTTGATATTTAAATCAGTTCTGCATAAGATAGAATCGATATCAAAGATGCACTTAATCTCTTGTTGTCTTTTGCATAACCCATTTGAATTCTAGAAAGGGGTAATTTTTAAATAACCCATTTGTATTCTAAAAAGGGGTAATTTTTAAGAAATAACCTGATTTCAAGTGCTTCTTCAAACATCATACATAATTTTCACATTTGAATTCAATGGCATGTTAGTGTAACTATTTGAAAAACTCTCAGAAAAAAAAAAAAAAAAAAAAAAACACATATAGGCAAATTCTTCCAACATAGTTTCAGATTTCATTGCTAGTTCATAGTTTCCAACAGTAATCGAAAAGAGCATCACAATAAAAATGTTACCTTTCTTAGCCTGTAAGAGGGCACGACCAGTGAACGCCTCAGACTCAAATACACGATCTGTGTGGATACAAAAAAAGTGAAGCAGCCATGATCAAGATTTGAGAGATGAATAAAAAAGGTTGAAACTTTGAAGGAAAAGAATGTACCTGAAATGAATGGAGCAGCAGAGGCGAATGTGAGTAGGAGGAAACAACAGAGAATGGAAGAGAAGAAGGTATCGGAACCCATTTTCTCTTTCACTCCCTCTCACCCTTTTGATTTAAGATTTTTCCTTTTTCCTTTGAGGTGTGTGTTTCGTTTGTTCTCTGGTTTTGGTGAGATGAAGAACAGACATTATTGCAGGAATTGTGGTAGAAATCGAACGCGTTGTCAAGCTGGCAAACTTCCAATGGCTCTCCGCAACTTCTCTTGCATTTGGTAGTTTTTGGTTGTTTTATAAGATCTTCTTTTCCCCCTTTAAATAGTTATAAAATCTGTCATTTTTCTTAATTATAGTTGTAGACGAGGAAGGTCAGGGAATTATCACTAGATAATTTTTTTTTTTACAATTTTTATATTGTAAACTCTTTTTTTTGTCATATGATTGTTTTTTATCGGATGATCTTGAGTTCTTAGTTATAAGATACTTAACTAAATGAGTTTTCTTTTACATAAACAATTTTTTAATTTAGATTATCGGTTAGGTTTACAGTATTATCTTTCTACTTTATCTTTAAAATACGTTGATTTTAATATTTTAGAATATATTATAAAATTTCGATATATTAGATAGACAATCTCGAAAATTCAATAATGAATTTGAACTTGAATTTAATTTTATATGTTGGAGTTATCAATATTTACATTATTTAAGGTTCTAAGACGCGTTATTTATAATATCATTTCAAACATATCTTAGAATAAAGAACTAAAATTTCATAATTACCACACCACTATTTTAATTGTGTTTCTTACCATAGTTATTAAATTCAACCAACGCATTTGTAACATGAAAAAAATGCAATAATTAACTCACTTAAAGTAAATATCATTTTAGACATAAAAACTTAATTATAAATTGATGAACTAAGTGCTTAATTAAAATACAATCAATATAGTCATTAATGTAAAAACAAATATATTAAAGAAATAATTAATACATAACAGGGTCCATTTCTCATTTTTAGAATTTGAGGAGAATATATACAATTGTGTTGATTGTTGAAGAAGTTAGAAAGAAGGAATAATTAACAATTTTGGAAGACGTGTATATTGATTATGTTTATACATCCTATAATATTCCATAATAAGTGGTAGTGTCTAGTTATAGACTTAATCTACTATTTTCAAGAATACTCTAGATAATTTTAAATTTTGTTAACTTTTTTTTTCTAAATTTTTCTTTTATTATAACTTTTAGAAATTTGTATCAAATTTCACATTCTTCCTTAATGCAAATTTTAATAACTTTAATAAGCATAAATTGTAGATACTCAAAATTGACTCTTGGTAGTTACTTGGTAAAAATGTGTGGAACTTAATCTCGTATTTCATATTACTTAAGTTGAATTTATTTATTTTTTCCAACGTTATGAAGTGTACCAAGATATTTTGTTAGTTATTGAACTTCTACATGAGATTGTTTTACTAGAACAAGAAAGTTATTTCTCACAAATTTTTCTTTTTTTTTTCTAATTCCAAGTAGTATTTTTATCAACTTCAACTTTCTTACTAATAGTGAGCTTCTTTGTCTGCAGGTTGTAAGCTCTGTATAACTTTTTCATTGTGTGCTACATCCCAAAAAAAAACAAAAAAACTTGTATTGTCTTGTTTTCTAAATTATGACTTTTTTTTTTATCTAGAATATATATGTAATAAACAAATTCCAAAACTCTTAATTTATGTCTAACATCAATATTAGGATTATATTTGTTTATGTCTAACATTTGTCCTTTAATTTTGTAAAAATTAAAATTAGTTTCTCTTTAAAAATTTTGGTCCAAGTTAGTCTATCAATTTTAGAAATTCGTGAATTTAATTCTTTTAACCAAATTTTGATAAATTTATTTGATGTTTCAAATGCGTTTCCCATCTAATATTGAAGTCGAAATATATCAAACGATATAAACAATTCAAATACTATCATGAAATTCATTTGAAATGTTAAATAAACTTAAAAATATTTGTTTAAAATAACTAAATTCAGGAATTTCTAAAGTTAAGAAATTAAATTATGGCAAAGTTTAAAAAATAGACTAACTCCTATTTTTCAACTATAACGAAAAAAATATATATTTAACCCTTATATTATCAATGAATTAAACTGGTTAATATAAAAATTCCCAAACTTATTGTAAACATATATTAATTTTCTTTCTTCCCACTTTCACTTCATATGTTTTTATCTTTCTAATCACATTCTTTATTGCTTCTATACTTTTTTTCTTCTCTTCCGTCCATCCTAGAATAAAACCAAAGTAAATGTTTAAAATCTCAGTTGCAATTTGCTTTGCGTGAGGCAAATCTTCTAATTCTTTTTTTATATATAAAACATAATTTATGAAGGGATTTTTTATACATTTCTTTTTAACTGATAAAAAAGGAAAAGAGAAATAAATTTCTCTAGGATAAAATTAATTTATACTCAGGTTAAAAGTAAAAATTTAGAAATTTATGGGAGAAACTCCATAAATTAATTTATATGTAAGCTAATTTTAACTTAAAGAATTTGATTTCAATTTATCTATCCCAAATACTAGAAGAAAATCTTCCAAACAAACTCTTTCACCTAGTTAATTTCACTATTTTTTTTTTCATCAAATTTTTATAGAGGTCTTCTCCCTGCACCTCCAAGTCTTCTTCAGTACCCCCAATAATTACCATTTTATCCTTAATAAATTTTTACCTGCAGGTAGGTGAAAGCGGGTGAAAGCAGTAAATGATATTTACTGTGGCAATGGTGTATTTTTGCTTTGGTTTTTAACTGAGCTCTGCACCTCCAACTATTTCCACAACGTTTCTTCTCTCCATCGTTTGTTGTCTCCGTTTTTTCTCCACAATGCTATCGCTTTCTCAATTGTCATACGTGGTCCATGTGTTTCAAAGTGGTAGTGGTCCCTGCCTGTGCTTCATTCTCTTGTCACTTGTTTAAGCTGTCGGTTGTCCTTTAAGCTGGTTTGAGCTTCGTGTGCACCGCTGTTTCATTAATTTTATTTTTGAAAGCTCTCCTCTTTTCTTCTCTGTCAGGTTAGTCTCCTTCCAGTTTAATCATAATCATATTGAATGTTTTGGAATTTGATTTGAATGAAATGTTGTTTGTTAAGATCCGTTTTGTAATTTTTTTTTTGTGAAACGGATGTCGGAATCCGTTTCAAGGAAATGTGAAACGGATGTCGACATTCGTTTCATTATTTTTTTTGTTTTTTAATGAAACGGATGTCGAGATCCGTTTCAGAAAAATGTGAAACGAATCTCAATCTCCGTTTAATTATTTTTTTTTGTTTTTTACGGATATCGAGATCCGTTTCATATTTTTCTGAAATGGATATCGAAATCCGTTTCGCTATTTTTTTGACTTTTTTTTTACGAAACGAATGTCGAAATCCGTTTTAGAAAAATATGAAACAGATCTCAATATCCATTTTAATAAAAAAAAAAAAAAAAATAATGAAACGGATGTTTCACAGTTTTCTGAAACGAATCTCAACATCCCTTTAGTGTTTTTCTTTTTCTTTTGCTTGTTACGGAGGTGGAAGGCACTGGTGTTGTTCCTTTCCCTTGAAATCGTTGAAACTGGATGCATGCATGCGGCTTACACAGAGACTGCGGCTTACATAGAGACTGCAGCTTCCAACAGTTGCCCCAAGTTACTCAGAGGAGGTGCATTGCATCGTTTAAAGTTTCAGCAATGGCGGTGGTTGTGGCAGAGATGAAGAGGTTCGAAAAGGATGTGGATGTGGTTGTGTTAAAGTGGGTCTGTGAGAGAATTAAGGCATGTGTTTGGAAGAAGGAGAAGGTAGAGATTGGATGGGAGAGAGAAAGAAAGACAGAAAATAGAGATAGAAAGAGAGAGAGAGTGTGAGGTTGGTGCGTGGTTTGTAAGTTGGTTGAAGGCTATTGCTGATTTTAATTTACAGTAAGCACAGAAAAGAAGAGGCAAAGAAGAGAGAAGTTGGTTCCCAGAACTCAATTGAAAACATGTCTCAAGTATTCATTCATTAACTTAATACTATTCTTGTAATTAGATACCTTCTTTTTTACTGTTGTTGTCTCTCTTCCACGCTCTTTCTGATCAACAATTAAATACCTTCTGCAGTAAATTTTATTTACACGGCTTTCAACCATCCTGGGAGATAAAAATTATTAGGGTAAAAAGGTAATTTACTGGAGGTACAGAAGAAGGGTTGGGGGTGCAGCGAGCAACCCCCATTTTTATATTCAAAACTTCCGTTAATTACGTGGCCCAACTTCTTAAGTTGCATGGGCCAAGGAAAACGAACACAAGCGGAGAAGGGTAGTGTTTAACTATTTTTATACATCATAATTTCCTTTTGCACTCCACATAGATAAACTCCTGATTCTCTCTTTCAATTTATGAAAAAATACATTTAAATTCTGAAATTTAAAAGTCAATTTTTTCATAAAAAAAAACAAATTATAGAATTTATAATTATTTTTTTATTTTTGAATTATGTAATCAGAAGTTTTTTTACTTTCATATAATTTGAAAGTTTTTTTTTTTTTAATTCGTTATATAATTTAGAAGTGCCTTCTAAACTGTATAATTTTAAACTCATATATATATATATATATATATATATATATATATATATTAGATTATAAAAATTCAGAAATCAATTTTAGATCACGGAATTTAAAAGTAATTATTAAGGAGTAAAAAAAGGTCATCAAAATACAATATGATAAGTTTACCTTTCTAACTATATAAAACATAACATAAGAGATAACAACTATATGACTAAAAAAAATAGAGCCAACGAAACATTCACGAAGAGAATAAAATAATCAATAGTGACAACATAAAAGACTGAATATTTTATCTTTTCCACACTTCGCCATAGAGGTGAAGAAAGCAACCAGGGAGGTGCAAAAAGAAATATCCAGCCAAAAATTCTGAGCCCGGTTTCTTCGGAGCGCAATATAGGGGACTTTTCCCTCGAAAGAGTTATCTTGTACCTCTAAATCTGTGCATTTATGACATTAATATCCCTACCAATCTCAGCAGGATAATAGTAAAAAAAAGAAAAATTAAATCATTCAAGATGTCCTTATTTTTGTAACGACATCATAAGTAGGTCCTCTCAATATTATTTGAATCAATTGAGCTCATATTTTGAAAAATTCGTTGCAATTAGGTTCTTTTCGTTAGTAGTATTCTAATGGTGTTAACTATGTATCATTTGTCAACATGTGATTTTTTTGAATTTTTTATTTTTTTTTGAATTTTTTAATAATTTAAAAAAAATTGTCACATGTCAATCTGACATTGTGTCACGTGGCAGAGGCGGTGTGATGTGACAGTGGTAGTGCCACATGTTAGTATTGATGTGAAAAGTCTCACTGTAATTCTTGTATGTATTATTTTGTCTCATTTTGGCCCCAATTTTTTTAAAACTAAACCAATTTCATCCTTATATCAAATTTAATTTTTATATAAATTTAACAATGGTATTTTTATTATAATTGATATTTTTATCAAAATTAAGTTTATTTAAATATATATTTTGCATTGAATTTTATTTAAATTTTGTTTTAAATATTTATACATCTATAATTTATGGATAATTGTTAGAGTTGATTTAAAAATAAAAAGCTATACAAATTCAAATATAAAATTTTAAAACAATTTTATAACAATTCAAAATACATATATTTATTCAAAATTTTACAATTCAATTTATAAAGTTGTTATTTTTAAACCAACTCTAACATTTGTCTATAAATTATTGATATATAAATATTTAAAACAATATCTAAATAAAGTTCAATGCAAAATATACATTTAAATAAACTTAATTTTCTGAAAAATATCAATTATATTAAAAATACCATTATAAAATTTATATAAAAATTAAATTTGAAATAAGGATGAAATTAATTTAGTATTTAAAAAATTTGGATTAAATTAAGACAAAATAACAAATATAGGAACTACATTGAGATTTTTCACATCGAATAGTGACACTAGTACTGCCACATCATACTATCGGTGCCATGTGGCACAATGTCAAATTGATATGTAACAATTTTTTTTTTTATTTTTTTTTAAAAATTATTAAAAAAAATTCAAAAAAACATCATGCTGACACGTGGCACATAGGTAACATGTTTAGAGTACTATTAACGGAAATGACCTAATTGCAACAAATTTTCCAAAGTAAAGACCTAATTGAGTCAAATAAAACTGAGAATACCTATTTGAGATTTTGTTACAAAAATGGAGACTTTTGGAATGATTTATCCTTAAAAAAACCACTGAATTTCCATATTTAATTATGAAATCTTGCACCTCCAAATTCAAATTTTCAAAATTACTGGGAGCTTTCCTCTTCATAGTGTATGGTGTCACCTCATATCCTAGAGGTATGTATAAAAATATAAACAAATAATTAAAACTAATACAGAAGACACTGGATGTCGATATCCATAAATCAAAACAACAAATCAGATGTCAACATATATAAAAAACAATGACATCAAGAAAAAAAAATACTAGATGTCAATATCCATAAACCATTACAATAAATCAGATATCGACATCTGTAATAAATAACGAATTTGAAAAAACAAATGCACCAAATATGAATATCTAAGTCTAAACAATAAATGGTTGTTCTTATTTGTAATTTAATATTTTAAATTATAAATATTAAATATGATAAAAAAAATCACCTCGAAAAAGTAACTTTAAGAATGATGATCATGTAATTATTATTTTTTTTCAATAATCAGTTCCTAAATGAAAAAAATCCCAACTCCAGTTCGTTCTTTCTTCCACACCATTGTAGTGATAAGTTTGTAAAAGGAGATGTTGGATGGTAACAAGAATGGCAGTGGTAATGGAAATGCTGGTGTTTTCCCTTACTTCATCACGTTGAATACCATGTTATATATTTTTATTTTAATTGAAGGAAAAAGTGAGAATTTTAAAATATTTTGAGAGTATAGAAAAACTTTTTGGAATTATAGGAAGAAGTCCCCCAAATATACAGTCCAACGCATGTTTTGAGGTCTCCCAATGAACTACAAGTTTAAACCTATTAGACTAATCCAGAAACCTTTTTTTTTTTTCTTAAACAATAGTCCACACACCTAGTCCTATTTTGTAATATGAAAAACCGTCGAAGTTACTGAACTAAATTAATAACAAAATTATATCAGACTAATATCGCTAAAAAATTTTTTAACTAATTTTAGTGACCAAAAATTATTAGTCACTACAATAATTAATTTATATACAAATTTACAAAATTAAAAATTATTAGTTACTAATAGTCATTATTATAAATAAAAAATTATAATTAGTCACTTAATTGGTCACTAATTAATTAGAGACCAATCTAGTAATTAAGTCATTTTGATAGTCAAAATCTAGATAACTAGTTTTTAATAACCAATTTCCTTTGGTAGCAAAAACTATGGTAGCTAATTTTAAAAATCAATTTAGTGACTAATTATAATTTTTTATTCATAATAATAACTATTTTAGTAACTAATAATTTTTTACTTTGTAAGTTGATATCTAAATTAGTCAATATAGTGATTAACAACTTTTGGTCACTAAAATTAATTACTAATAAGACATTTTCTTGTAGGGCATACTATTTAAATTAAGTACATTAAAAACGAACACACAAAAATGTTATAAGCCGGAATAAGTTTATTATAAACTCTTCCAGCAGCCACGTACATTCGGTACAAAAATTAGGCATGTATATTAAAAATAAGGTATACTTTTTTTGAATTTTTTTTATTGATAATGTAAAACTTATTTAATATTTAACTTTTGATGATTGAAAATATTCAGAAAATTGTATTTACATTCTATAATTTAATTTGATTTTAATATTTGTCCCTAAATAAAGTCCTACTTTTTTATATTGGTTAAAAATCAATATAATTTGAAAGTCTACATAAGAAAAGTTCATATATCAAAATGGTAATAACAACTTTATGGGCCAAGGGTAATCTATGGATTGGTCTATGTGAATTGTTTGCTATCACATGTTGTTCTTGTTCATAATCTGCTTATTTATTTATATGTTAAAATTATTTTTTTCTAGCTTACCCTTTCTTTTTATGTCTATTTCATGTTTGATTTTCCTTTTTGCAATGATCACCAATGTTGATGTGAGCAGATGTGGGAACTTTTGGTGATCACCATGATGATGAAGATGTTGTTGTTTAGTTAGGCATGTTGGATCTTGCTCATTGTTGAACTTCTTTTGAGGAACAATTTTATTTGTAATTTCTTGCTTTGTTGAGCAACATTTTACCAGTCTATTTTATGTTTTAAGACATATTTATGGCATTATTTTGTGCCCCTAGTACTCTTGTTCTAGTATATTTTGGATAAATGTAAAAGGTTATTTCTCATATACTTTATGTCGTTGCTCTTATTTATATTATAATTATGTGATGTTTCATTTATTAGAATTATTCTATTAAATGAAATATCACAAAATACGCTCTCAAATTCCTCCTATATTAAAATACGTGAATTATGTCATATATACCTCACATATTAAAATAAACATCATGAAAAACTAAACTCACATGTGTCTACCTTAGGGATGTCAACGGGGCGGGTAGGGTACGGGTAGTAGCTCCTCCGTACCCTACCTGTTAGATAAATATTTGCCCCGTACCCATACTCATATCCGTCGGGTATCCGTTACGCGGATACCCGCCTATTTTTTTCATATCCACGGGTATCCACGAGTACCCATGGGTATTTACAAAATTATTTAAAAAATAAATATTTAATCATAAATTCAAATAAAATAAAATAAAATACATCATTGTCATAAATTTTAAATAAAATTCAAATAAACTCAAGTTCATAAAATGGCATTCAACACAATAAAAATTCTTTAATTAATGCTATGATAAAAAAGTCCACTTACTCCGATTAATTCCTGAAAAATAAACAAAATAAACAAATAATAAACCTCAATTGCCACGAGCCAAGTATTCTTATTTTGATTCCATAATTTGACAACAAGCATACCATAAACGTCATTGTCTATATAGGATTTGATATATATGCCCAATTTCAAATAAAGGAAAGAGAATAATGTCAAGGGATATACGTGAAAGAAGACAACGTACCGATACTTGAAATTTGAAGAATGTCATAAATATTTACTAATATATATATATATATATATATATATATATATATGTATATATATATACATATATATATATATACATATATATATATATATATACATATATATATATATATACATATATATA
>Ga0209589_1010347_pt1 | contig 13626 bp, 8 predicted proteins | sample CowpeawhiteBW_FD_187525 | JGI IMG/M metagenome (GOLD analysis project Ga0209589, IMG submission 187525) | Root nodule microbial communities of legume samples collected from California USA - Cow pea white BW (SPAdes) (version 2) | ecosystem: Host-associated > Plants > Roots > Nodule | place: USA...
AAAAAAAAAAGCAAAACCGGTATTGGGAATGACGACTTCACCTTGGAAGTCGTCCTCCCAGCTGACGATATGACCCATTTTTAAAAAAAAAAATTCAACGAACCCCATTTTACAATATTTTGGTCAAAAGGACCCTGAAATACAAAAAAGCCATATCTGTAAAACGAAATCTTGAACTTGAACGCTATAAAAGATATCCCATATCGAAGTGAATTATCATCAACCTTGGTAAGTGATCGTTCACATTCTATAGCCATAGCTTCCAATGGCTTCACCAGAAGGGCTGCAAGCATACGAGGAAGAGAAGCTACTTCTGTCCCTTCCGAAAGAGAAGGGTTGGGCATCACGCCATCTCTATCTTTTTCAACACTTTTGGTGTCCATCAACTCATATTCAAGGTGTAATCAATTTTCAAAATCACTTTCAGGCGAAAGACAGTGATGTTATTGTTGCCAGCTTTCCCAAATCAGGTACTACTTGGTTGAAAGCCCTTACTTTTTCTATTCTCAATCGACAACGTTTCTCATCTTCAGAGAATCATCCATTACTCACTTCTAATTCTCATGAACTTGTTCCTTTTCTTGATTTCATCTTTCATGGTGATAACATCCATGACAAGCTTTCTCACCTCTCCAATATGACTGAACCAAGAGTTTTTGGTACTCACGTTCCATTCCCTTCCCTCTCCAACTCAGTTAAAGAGTCCAACTGTAAGATAGTTTATATCTGCAGAAATCCATTTGACACTTTTGTTTCATCTTGGACCTTCTTCAATAAAATAAAGTCAGATTCTCTGAATGATGTAACGATAGAGGAAGCTTTAGAAAAGTACTGCAAGGGAATAATTGGGTTTGGTCCGACTTGGGAGCATATGTTAGGTTACTGGAAAGAGAGCATAGCAAAACCTAACAAGGTTCTGTTTTTGAAGTATGAAGAACTCAAAGAAAATGTCAGTTTTTACGTTAAAAGAGTTGCAGAATTCTTGGACTGTCCTTTCACAAAAGAAGAGGAAAGTAACGGAGTGATCGAAAACATAATAAAGTTATGCAGTTTCGAGAAAATGAAGAATCTAGAAGTGAATAAATGTGGAATAGTTGGGAGGAACATTGAGAAAAAGTACCTATTTCGGAAGGGTGAAATAGGGGATTGGGTAAACTACTTTTCCCCGGCTATGATAGAAAAATTATCGAAAACAATGGAAGAAAAATTAAGTGGATCTGGTCTTTCCTTTAAAACGTCTTCTTAAATTTGGTAGCTATTGTGTGGCAAATGCATCTGATTGTCACTTATCCTTTTCCTTTGTGAAGACGTATCATGGTTGTTTTTATCAAAAATCAATTGGATTGAGCATGTGCTTTAAAGTAAAGTTTTTTATTTTTTTTCTTTTGGGTATGTTGACATGAATGATTTATTTACTCATTGGGAATATCTAAGATAATTCCACGTTCCTATTATATATGTAAATTTGATTCTCTGTTATGAAGCTAATTTCACTAAAAAAACAAGTTTTTTCTAATATTATTATTTTATTGTGTAGCTATAAATTTTGTCCGATCGTAGTATAGGCACAATTTAGTAAGTAGTAAGTAGACTCCATGCGCTCCTTGATATATAATACTAGTAGTTCTTTTAAAGAAAATAATCACCAGTTGTCAAAACGGTCAACTTAGTGAGTTAATATAACACAGTTCACTTATTAACGAGTTTAAAAATTTGAATTCGATTCGACTTAATACAGATTTGTGGGTTTAATGAGTTTACTCACTTAATTAAAAAAAAGTTATAATTTTTTTCTTCAATTCGAAAAATAAACTAAATTATAATTTTAATTAAATTCTAAACAAAGTTAAAATATATTATAGGTTCACAAAAGTTAATTCAACTCAAAGAAAAGGTACTAAAAGCTAAAAGCCAAAGAAAAGTAGCACGAAGTCTATAAATGTAACTTTGGTGAGTCATTTTACTTTTTGAATTTTTTTAACACTTTTATAGTTTTTACAGAGTTGTATAATTGTACTTGTTCTAAATAACTATATAAAGTTGTATCATTCATTTTAAACAAAAAGTCGATTAATCACACTAGTTTAGAGAGAGAATAAAGAGAGAAGAACATTTATGATTTTCAATTTTTTAATATAATTTAATATTTAAATTTTATGGGTGGGTCGATAAACCAACTTAGTTCGTCACGGATTTGAAACTAAGACATTATTCAATAGACCTTTGCCCTCAATAAAAGCTTATTAAGAACTACAATTATAATCTTGGAAAAGACGGGCTTCAACCAATTAGACAAGACTTTGGAAATTATCTTGTACATATTTACAACCAATGACACATGCTTATATTCATCTAAACTAACTAAATTGATTGCTTTTGGAATTAATGTTATGAAGAATAAATTACAACCCTTTGGAATGTTCCCATTCCTTTGGAAGCTTTTCTTTGCTTTCAAGAATTCCTCTTTTAGAACCTCTTAGTACTTCTTAATGAAACTAAAATTTAATCCATCTTGACCAGGACACTCAGTGCACTAACACTGCCACACTAGCTCTTTGTGTCTAACTCCATAGAACCCGTTATCAATTCCCTATTATCTTTAAAAATGTGATTGAAAAAAAAAAGTATGAAATGTCATTTTTTTTTGTATCATTGTAAACAATATCCACAATAAATGTGTAGAGTATATTTAGGAGCTATAATCCACAATATCCACAATATCCACAATACTAAAGCAAAAGTCATTTTAGACAACGAAATAAAATTGTGATCTAAATTATAAAAATCGTGGTCTAATGATTATATCACAGTTTTTTAGGCGTGATATATGTGAGTGTAGCTATAGATAATAGACAACGGTGTTTAGTATGACAATACTTTTAAAATTGTTGCTTAAAATTTTCACAATAGACAATAATTTTTCATGTTGATTTTAGACCTCACTTATATTTTTAGACCACACTTTTATTGGTTTTGTCCACATAATTTAAAACAACAATTATATAATAATGACCTTTCATGATATTAATACAACATTTATAAAAATATTGATAATTATATGTTTAGGTCACATTTATTTAACCTTTCTCTAATTTAGTATGGTTTAAACTACAAAATATTACAGTAACAATATCAGTTTTTAGGGTTTTATGTGAGTTAGCAAATTGGTGGAGAAGTCATTTTTTACGTGGCATTAAAATGAAGGAGTGTCTAGTGGAGATTATTTTTCTTCCTTTTTATTCAATTTTGGTAATCATAAGTTGTAGTTAGTTAATTTGTGAATTTATCATCTGAAACTATCCATGGAAGAAGAGTTGTTTGAGCAACGTTGACTCCTTCTATGTTCTTTTTTTCATAAAGAGTTCTATCTAATATTCAAATTCCAATACCTTAATGTAAAGTGTAATAAGGTGAGGTCTTGAGAGTAGGAAAATTACCTCTTGACAAAAAAACTTTTGACAAAATAAATAATGTTTTTTTAATTAAAATTTTTATTTTTTAATTAAAATAAAATAATAAAATAATGTTTTTTTACCTGAATAAGAAACTTTGTCAAAAACTTTGTTAACCTATCATAACTCTTATATGTGAGGGTTACATGTTTAAGATGAGGTGTTTGTTGTTTAAATTTATTTTCATACGAAATATGAAACCTTTATTTGTTTTTCTAATTTGAATCTTAATTTGATTACTTGGGTCAGATTTGTATGGGCTTCTCTTTCCTAACGACTTTGTGTGAATAAAATGTCAAAATACTCAACATCTGACTGGTGATTATGGCTGTTAGCACATTGGATGAATAATTGCTGATTTTAATAAAAAACCTTTTGCTACTATTGCTTCTGTATATCTGGATCATACATATGAAATTTTGTTTCCCAAGTAACTTTTTCAATTAACTGGTTTAAAATGTATGTCTGGATCATACATATAAAATTTTGCTTCCCAATTAACTTTTTAAATTGGTAATCAATCGAGTATAGGAAGTGAACATTTTAAGTCGGTTTAAAAAGTATTTTTTATACCCTATCTTTATACCGGTTCGAATATCGATTTAAAAATTTCATGTTGCCAAGGATTATTTATTAAATTTAATTTGTCAGATGGTATTCACTTTCTTTTAGATGTTTTAGTTTAGTATTTGTTTTTAAAAATATATCAATCTAATCTTTACTTTTAAAAAAGTGTCTTAATCATGTCTTTTTCAGATAAAAATTATTAAAGTCGTTAACTTAATTCATGACTTTTACAACTAAATTTTGATATAAATATCAATACTTAATTTTGTAAGTCATTTTAAATATCAATATCGTTAACAATGTTAATAATTTTTTGTTTAAAAAAACCTAAGAAATATTTTTTTAAAAGTTAAGATTTAATTGACACTTTTTGAAAAATGAGTATTAAACTGATATATCTAAATAAAAGTAGGTATAATCTGATTAATTAAATCTTCTCTTTAATAGGTTAATACGAAACTAAACAGGAATTAGGGATATTTATAAAATGAAATCTTTAACTTGAACCACTAGAAGCCGCTATAAAAGATATCCATTATTGAGGTGAATTATCATCATCCTTTTAACCGGTGAGTTATCGTTCACATCCTATAACTGTAGCTTCCAATGGCTTCCACAGAAGGGATGCAAGCATACGAGGAAGACAATCTTCTGTCCCTTCCCAAAGAAAAGGGTTGGGCAGTACAACATCTCTATCTATTTCAAGACTTCTGGTGTCCATCCACACATATTCAAGGCGTAATCAATTTTCAAAAACACTTTCAGGCAAAAGACATTGATGTTATTGTTGCCAGCTTTCCAAAATCAGGTACTTCATGGTTGAAAGCCCTTACTTTTGCTATTCTCAACAGACAACGTTTTTCATCTTCTCATAATCATCCATTACTCACTTCCAATTCTCATGAACTTGTTCCTTCCCTTGACTTCATCTTTCATGCTGACAACATCCAACACAAACTTTCTTACCTCTCCAACATGACTGAACCAATTTTTGGTATCATAGGGAAAACAACAACAAACAATATATCAGAGCAGCGGATATAATTTCCCCTAACTTGCAAGAATCTATGAGAAGCAATAATCAAAGAGCAGCAATAATAAATCACCAAAAGCACAAATAAAGGCACCAAGATTTTTAACGTGGAAAACCCCTCAAATCAAGGGTAAAAACCACGAGTCGTCCAGACCAAAGAAATAACTTCACAATGATCAACAAGAGTACAAAAGAGTCTCAATCAATAGCACAAATTAGTGCCAACACCTAACCAAATAACAAAGCAACAAAGCTTTCAAATAGAGAAGAACAAGAGAGGAAAACCTCTACAAATCACTGCTGCAACCTGCTTTAAAAATTTCAGCCCGATCCAACGGTGAACGAATCCGCAGCGCCGAATTTACTGCGACAGCTCTATGAAAAACGTGAACAGAATTTTCCCTCTACCTCTCCCTCTATGTGTTAAGGCTTTCAGTGTATTCTGACTCTATTGTTCTGCTTCTCTCTTTATTTTATAGCCCCTTCTCCACTAAGTTAAGTGAGACATGAGCTTCTCAAATTTTGGGTCTTTTTTCCACATAGGAAGGGAGCCCAATACCCAACATGGTACTCACCTTCCATTCCCTTCCCTCCCCAACTCAATTAAGGACTCCAACTGTAAGATAGTTTATATCTCCAGAAATCCATTTGATACTTTTGTTTCATTTTGGATCTTCACCATAAGATTAACCCACACTCTCTGCATCAACTAACAATGGAGGAAGCTTTAGAAAATTTCTGCAAGGGAATAGTCGGCTTTGGTCCGATTTGGGACAATATGTTAGGCTACTGGAAAGAGAGCATAGCAACACCAAACAAGGTGCTGTTCTTGAAGTATGAAGAACTCAAAGAAGATGCCAATTTTTACTTGAAAAGAGTTGCAGAATTCTTGGATTGCCCTTTCACAGAAGAAGAGGAAAGTAACGGAGTGATTGAAAACATAATAAAGTTATGCAGTTTCGAGATGATGAAGAATGTAGAAGTCAATAAATCTGGAACATTTAGCAGGAACATGGAGAAAAAAATACTTATTTCGGAAGGATGAAATAGGGGATTGGGTAAACTACTTTTCCCCAGCTATGATAGAAAAATTATCCAAAATAATGGAAGAAAAATTAAGTGGATCAGGTCTTTCCTTTAAAACGTGTTTATAAATTTAGTAGCGGTAGCTATTGTGTGGCACATAATGCGTCTGATTCTCACTTATCCTTTTCTTTGTGAAGACGTGTCATGGTTGTTTGTTTTTATAAAAAATCAATTGGATTGAGCATGTGCTTTAAAGTAAAGTTTTTTTCTTCTGGTTCTCCATGTAGGATGATATGAATGATTTATCTAAGATAATTCCACCTTCCTATTATCTAAATTTGATTCTCTGTTGTGAAGCTACTGTTCACTAAAAAACAAAGTTTTTTCTAATATTATTATTTTATTTTACCGCTATAATTTTTTTCCAATTGTAATGTAGGCTGTATTAATAAGTAGACTCCATGTGTTCCTATTTTCTGAAATAGGCTGTATTAAGCATCCATCTATGTAAGTTTGGTGACCAACTTATTCCATCAGCCAAAATACCATTTAGTCAGCTAATTTCACTAAGTTAGTAAAATCAACTAATTGACGGTAATTTTTATCTAATTAAATATGTCAGTCAACAACTTTATATACAATCATGTTCTGAAATATCAAACACTTCCAAAAGATAACAAATTGAGGTGTTGAAATCTTTTGAAGGTGTTGTCTCCATCAAGATCTTGGTAGGAGATATTTGTTTAGCTATGGAGAGCTAAATCTAAAGTTTGGAATAATCTATATGTGTTTGTTGTTTGTGCCTCAAGTTTTCTAGTGGTGACAGATTTGCAAGAGAGTTTATTTACATTAGAGGTAAATCTTCTTGTAGGTTATTTCAAGAAGGTGTAGGTTGTGTGTTTGTTTCTAGAATTGTTATAATTAAACTCTTGCAAACGTTATTGATGTAGTGGAAAGCCAAAATTAAGTTGTTTTGGCTAACTGGATGTATATTGACTGTCAAGTTCATAGACAGACACACAAATACACATACACAAACACAAACACAAACAAAAACACAGATACAGACACAGACACAGACCCAGACACAGACACAGACACATACACATAGACACACTCACACAGACACACATACATAGACACACAAACACACAAACACAGACACAGACATAGACACAAACACAAACACAAACACACAAACACACGCAGACACATAGACACAGACACACAGACAAACACACAGACACAGAGACAAACACAGACACAAAGACACACATATACACACACACACACAAACACACACACACACACATGCACACACGCACGCACACGCCCACACCCATGCCCGCCCGCCCATGTACGCACACGCCTGCACACGCACATGTGCACACACACACACACACGCACACGCACATGCACACATACACACACAGAGGCACGCCCATGTGCACGCTTATGTGCATACACACGGAGTTTGTCAATGACGCAACCAATGGAAATCATCCCTACTCAAGTACAAGTAACATTCTTATGTAATATGCAAATCATATCTCATGGCTTCGCAATTATGAAGTGAAGAGTAGGCACATAATGAAATCATCCCTCCTCAACTATAACTAGAAGGGGTAACTAATGTGCAAATACCATAGGTTCGCATATATTAAGTTTTAAGTAAGCACAAATGTGGATTTATAGTTTATTTCATAAGTCAACCAATGGAATCATCCCTGATCAACTATAAATAACATGGATATCTAAAGTGCAAATCATACACCATGGGTTGACAAATATTAACTCTTAAGTAAGCACATGATAATAACATACGATCCCTTTCCTTCATCAAGACGAACAGTTAATCCTAACTTTAACCACCCACATTGCAAAGAAAAAACTCATTTTCTTCCTTGCCTTTTACAGAACAAAAAATCACAACAAAAACTCATCTTCACCCACCAACGACCTTATGAAGAATGACCCTGATTAGATTCCACCCCGGAGATGAAAGCTACAAACTTACACCAGTACAATCATTGCGGCACTAAAAACAACAAAAATCCCTCCTTTCCATGCCGAACGAAACAAAGGATGAACCGATGGAGATTTCGTCGAATGGGAAAACTTAAATTGTTGCCACAAATACGACCTTTGAAGAACAACACGAATATGAAGAAGAAGATGGGTTTTTAGAATAATAAGGGTGGAAGACGAAGAACAACAATTGAATACGAAAATCATCGCTTGAAGACGACGAACAAGGTGCTCTCCACTTGTGTTTTCTGCCTTCTGCCTCCCGCTTTCTTTGAAATATTTCTTTCAAACATTACCAACGTGAAAAATAAAAATAGTTGAAAATAAAATGAAATGCCAAAGCCACATAAAATGTGAGATAAGTTGTCAAAAAATAATGAATGTCACTCTATATTTTCCTTTTTTAAACGGTAAAAATTAAAAATAAATTTTTATTATATAATTCATTGTCATAATGTATGATCATATATAATATTTAATTACTACACTAACCTATCAAGTAAGACATATTTTCAAGATAAAATTACGATAAAGTTATTGAATTTCAAAGTAAAAATTAATTTACAGGCTTACCAACATATTTGAAGTCAGAATATTAAAATTGAAAACGAGTGTTGAAATCATTAATTTTGGATGTTCAAAACGAGTGTTCGAATCATTAATTACGAAAATTTGGATATTCATATCTATAAAAGTAAAAAATGACTCTACATAATTATTAATATTAGGGTTAAATATGTTTTTTGTTTCTTAACTTTCAATGAATTTTGGAATTAGTTCATCTCGAAACTTTGAACCAATTTAGTTCTTCATCTTTCGAAATACGTGAATTTTGTCATTTTAATCAAATTTTGTTAAGTTTATTTAACATTTCAAGTGCGTTTCATAATAGTATTTGACTTAATATTAAAGCAAAAATATGACAAATAGTATAAACAACTCAAATACAAACCTGAAATATGCATACGAAACATCAAATAAACCTAACAAATTTGATTAAAAAGACTAAATTCACGTATTTCGAAAGATGAATAACTAAATTGGTCTAAAGTTTCGAAATGAAATAATTCCAAAATTCACTGAAAGTTAAGGGACCAAAAACATATTTAACTTCTTAATATTATTTTTGTTATACGACTCTAAAAATCACGGATCTTAATTTCTGACTCTAATTAATATTAACTTAGTTGACACTAATTTATCTCTACTTTTTAAATTATTTTTTAATTATAGCAGTTTAGCATGACTAGCCAATGCAAGGCATTTTTATTTTTTAATTTAATTTGTGTTGGTTTGACCAATAATAACAATAACTTAAAATATTGTACAACATCTCCATGCTCAAATAGTATGAAATTAAAATAAATAAATAATTAAAATAAATTAAGGGGATGAGCATAAATAAAGAAAATGAATGTAAATGAAAAAGATAAGTATGAAGGAAGGAGATGGGAAGAAAAAATGTGGATGAAGAAAAAAAGAAAAAATGTTGATGAGAGAGATGTGTATGGATGAAAAAGATGAGTACCAACGAAGGATATGAGTGTGGATGAAAGATATAAGTGTGAAGAGATTTATAGATATAAAGGAAGGAACTAAGTATGATGAGATTTATATAGAAGGTGGGAGAAAAAAAACTAAATGAGAAAATTTATCTTTAAATTTAAATCTTTAGATTAAAAATAATTTATGATCCATATTTAATATGAAGAACAACAAATAAATGTAGACTATATAACTTAATCATGGTTAAGCCAATACTAATTTAAATAAATATAAATATTAGAAATAAATTAAGCTAAATACGTTAAGTGAACGTAATCTTATTTATTTATTGTTATAATTAGCTTTAAATAAATAAAATTAGAACATATTTGGTAAATTAAAAGAAAAATATTTTTTACATTAATTAAGTTTATACATTTTTAGGGATGTCAACGGGACGGGTAAGGTACGGGTAGTTGCTCCCCCGTATCCTACTTGCTGGATAAATATTTGTCTCGTACTTATATCTATATCGTCGGGTATCTGTTATGTGGGTACCTGCCTATTTTTTCATATCCGTGGGTATCCACGGGTACCCGTGGGTATTTACAAAATTATTATAAAAACAAATATTTAATCATAAATTCAAATAAAATAGAATACATTACTCTCATAAATTTTAAATAAAGTTCAAATAAACTCAAGTTCATACAAGTCCAAATAATTATAAAAATAAATATAAAATGACATTCAATCCAATGAAAATTCTTTAATTAGTGTTTTGATCAACAAGCTCAGTTTCTCCGATTGATTCCTGAAAAATAAATAAAACAAACCTCAACTGTCACGTGCCAAGTATTCTTATTTTGATTCCATCATTTGACAACAAGCATATCATGAATGTCACTGTTTATATAGGGTTTGATGTATATGCCTAATTTCAAAGAAAGGAAAGAGAATAATGTCAAGCAAGGGGCGTACATGGAAGAAGACAACGTATCAATGCTTGAAGCTGGAAGAATGAAGACAAAAGACAAGATCTGCAGCTTAGAAAAAATTAGATCAGAATGTTTTTTACTAATATAAGTATATATATATATATATATATATATATATATATATATATATATATGAGGGTATTTTTGTGAATTAAAGTTTAACGGGTATGGATATCCACGAGTACGGATACTATGATACCCGTACCCCGCCCAGTTAACATGCGATGATCAAAAATACTCATACTCGCAGATAACAAATATCCATTTTTAATATTCATTTCCTACCCGTTGCGAATTTTTTCCGTGGATACCTGAGAATGCAGGATATTTTGACATCCTATATATTTTAAAAGAAGTCTACGTATATAGATAATTTTTCTTATATTACTTAAAAAAGTTTTCGTTTTTAAATTATTGTTTTGGAAAAAAATGATCTTTCTATTGTCTTAACAATGTATTTTATTTCGTAGTAGTGATTTCGTAACTACCAAATAGTAGTTTCTACTTTCCATATCTTATTTTTTTAAATCAATTGGTTCAGTCACATTATCTTTTTGTTTATCTTTTTGTTATCATATTATCTTTGGTATTTTAAATACTTTTTTAATAAATTTTAAAATATTAAAATTAAAATTAGTAATAATTAATATATTATAAAGAAATATATTAATTATATATTATAAAGAAATATATTTAATAAATAGCACAACAAAAGAAATAGCACGACAAAATCCAACGAGAAATCAAATTTCTTTTCTTTCTGCAACTTTCTTCAAGTCCGTCCAAACGATGTCCAGCATTCTTTTTTTTTTCTTTTTTTCTATCTTTTTTCTGACATCAAAGTATTGTACTTACTAACTTTTTTGGACCATTAGTTTCCAGTGACACTGTCAAATTGTGTAATTACTAATTTCAAGATAAAATTGAAACGTGGAAATAATTTTCAAAACACACAAGGCAATTATTTCATTTATTTATTTTTTTCTTTTATCTTTTTTTTGTTAAGCAATAGAAAAAGGGGAAAAATATAAATATGTAGTTCTTATATATATTTAGGATGACAAATTGTCGCTACACAATTCTTTAGTTTAGACAATAGTCAAAAAGTTTTGTCTACAGTAAACAATTTGTGGCCTTAAGTTTATGATTTTCCGATCTGGAATAGAAGAGAACAAAGAATTTTTAATTTTTGAAAGCATGGACTGACATGAAAAATATAAAGGTATGCACGCTTAAACTTTAGACATTCGTGTCGAAAGGGTATACTGAAACCTACTGAATTCATTTCACAACAAATGTCACCCACAACACTAGAAAAGAAGATTAGATGGAAAAAAAAAAAAAAAAAAATAAGAAAAAAAAAAAAAAAAAAAAAAAAAAAAAAAAAAATTAAAAAGAAAAAAAAAAAAAAAAAGTTTTGGGTAGAAATAAACAGAACAAACAAAAAGTTGGAAATACTTAAAATAGGAAAGTAAACAGGAATTAGGGATATTTATAAAATGAAATCTTGAACTTGAACCACTAGACACCGCTATAAAAGATATCCATTATTGAGGAAAGTAAGTTATCATTCAGACTCCATAGCTATAGAGCTTCCAATGGCTTCAACAGAAGGGATGCAAGCATACGAGGAAGACAATCTTCTGTCCCTTCCCAAAGAGAAGGGTTGGGCTGCTGGCTATTTCTATCTATTTCAACACTTTTGGTGTCCATCAATTTTTATTGAAGGTGTAATCAATTTTCAAAAGCATTTTCAGGCAAAAGACAGTGATGTTATTGTTGCCAGCTTTCCCAAATCAGGTACTACTTGGTTGAAAGCCCTTACTTTTTCTATTCTCAACCGACACCGTTTTTCATCTTCAGATAATCATCCATTACTCACTTCCAATTCTCATGAACTTGTTCCTTTCCTTGACTTCATCTCTCATGGTGATAACATCCAACACAAACTTTCTCACCTCTCCAACACCACTGAACCAAGACTTTTTAGTACTCACGTTCCATTCCTTTCCCTCTCCAACTCAATTAAGGAATCCAACTGTAAGATAGTTTATATCTGCAGAAACCCATTTGACACTTTTGTTTCCGCATGGGTCTTCTTCAATAAAATAATGTCAGATTCTCTGAATGAAGTAACCATAGAGGAAGCTTTAGAAAATTACTGCAAGGGAATAATTGGGTTTGGTCCGATTTGGGAGCATATGTTAGGTTACTGGAAAGAGAGCATAGCTACACCAAACAAGGTTCTGTTCTTGAAGTATGAAGAACTCAAAGAAGATGCCAATTTTTACGTTAAAAGAGTTGCAGAATTCTTGGATTGTCCTTTCACAGAAGAAGAGGAAAGTAACGGAGTCATTGAAAACATAATAAATTTATGCAGTTTCGAGAAAATGAAGAATCTAGAAGTGAATAAATCTGGAACAATTGGCAAGAACCTTGTGAAGAAGTACTTATTTCGGAAGGGTGAAATAGGAGATTGGGTAAACTACTTTACTCCAGCTATGATAGACAAATTATCCAAAACAATGGAAGAAAAATTAGGTGGATCTGGTCTTTCCTTTAAAACGTGTCCATAAATTTGGTAGATTGGATTGAGCATGTGTTTTAAAGTATTATGAGTTGTGAAGACGTATTATGAGTTGTAGATTGGATTGAGCATGTGTTTTAAAGTAAAGTTTTTTTATTTTTTTTATTTATTTTTTTATCTCTATATTGGGTGGTTTGAATGAGTCATTTACTCATTTTGTGAATATCTAAGATAACTCCACGTTCCTATTATGTAAATTTGATTCTCTGTTGTGAAGCTAATGTTCACTAAACAAACAAGTTTTTTCTAATATTATTATGTTATTGAGTAGCTATAAAAATTTTCCAATTGTAATATAAGCAGTATTAATAAGTAGACTCCATGTCCTCCTAAAATGTAATACTAGTAGTTCTTTTAAAGAAAATAATCACACTGGAAAATCTTAATTTTAGGAATATTTTTCCAGAATATTCCATTTTTTTAATTACCCCATTAACATACTATGCAAAA
>Ga0209589_1010350_pt1 | contig 13623 bp, 10 predicted proteins | sample CowpeawhiteBW_FD_187525 | JGI IMG/M metagenome (GOLD analysis project Ga0209589, IMG submission 187525) | Root nodule microbial communities of legume samples collected from California USA - Cow pea white BW (SPAdes) (version 2) | ecosystem: Host-associated > Plants > Roots > Nodule | place: USA...
CAGAAGGGGGAGTAAGGGAAAATGTAGCAACTAAAAATGGTTCTAAGAACTAAACAAGATCGTATATGAAGGAGTTCGTATTCTAGGAGATGGTTTTAGGAGTAACAAGCGTTCAGGGTGCAGAATTGAATTCTGATCTGAGAAGGTAGAAATAGTGGGTTATTCTTGGCAAGTTTTGACCCAATGGTTTAGGAGGGGATAAAGAATTTATAAGCCATACAGAGATTTCAATATTCTTAAAGAGACCTATGTTAAATAGAAGCTCTATGGTCTGTATTTGAAGGAGTTGCTCAAATTATAACTAGAGTGTAAATGGCCCTCTAAGTGGTCTGTATTAAGGCACAATCGCTAAGTGGAACCTATAAGCTATGGTAAACAGTGTGACTGTTTAAGAGACAGCTATGTTTTTATCTGTTTACTACAAGCACTACAACTCTCTTCTTTTTTTTTGTTATCCCTGAAGTTCTCAAGCATGCCCTTTGACTGGCTGCCGGTGAAACTATGCAAAACAATATTCAGACTCTCTGGAGTCTAGAAAATGCTCTGTTGATGCTTGCAGATCAGACATGGCTTGGAAATGATACAGAAAAGCTTCTGCCTAGTGGTGGTATCAGAAGTTTTCAGTGGAGGCACTCTAAGATAGAGATAAGAATAACAAGATTGATAAAAGTTTGGGCGAGACTGGTTAACCAGAAAACTACCATACAAAGAGTCAGGACCACTTCCAATACTCTGCATGGAATTGCAGGAAGCAGTCAGGCAGTGTGCCAAAAGAAATAGTTGCAAGGGATTTAAACACATCTCTATGCTGACAATGATGCTACAAGACCTTGTTGGAGAAGTGATGGAATACCACTTGGGGATGGATTGTAAATGTTGTGAAAATAAGCAAATGTGAAAGGAAACGAACAGTTTGGGAGCTACAATCAAATGATTATCAACAAGACTGTGAATAAAATAATACAATCAATGGAACATGATGTGGGAACCTGTGATCTTTAAGCATGCTGTAGGAGAAAGGGTGGACCTTAATTCTTTTGTTTTGTGATTGATATGTGGGTTTGAAAGCCTAAGGTGTGCTTCAATAGTTTTAATGTACTAATAGGTATTTTGGATGGTTAATAATTATTTATACTTTTAATAATATAAATATATATATATATATATATATATATATATATATATATATATATATATATATATATATATATATAGTTTTGTTGTCAGTAAAATAGAAAAGATCAAGCAACATTATATAAATTCTACTGCCACATTCTCACGCCTCACATCTCTCATACAGGATTATGCAGAAAAAGCAAAAGTGCAATAACAATAATAAAATTAGAAAAGTTGTTTAAGTTATATAAAACATTATTAAAGTATGTGACATTATTCAACCACTGAATAAGCTCACAAGAGTAGTTATTATTACATTGTATTTTTTTTAATAGACTACCAAGGACAATAGAGCACAATACTGCAAGTCCATATAATAAAATACCAATCACATAATTTTTCCAAGTCCATAAAACATGCACATAATACTTCAAACTCAAGTAACTGTAGTAACCACCACAGTAGAAAATAGACCAAGGAAAGCAACCTTACTTCCCTATTATGATTCCTCTCAAAACACCTCCAGTATTTGCTTCAAAACATTGCTTATTTGCATGATGAAGGGTGTGTTGCAGGATATGCTACACAAAGAAGATAGTAAAATTAATAAAATTGCTGCAGGGGGGTATAGTATGTATTTTAGACAGTAGATACATGGAAACACAATAGGATGACTTACAATAATTTTACACTGATCAAGGAGTCATCCCCCAGGAAATGTAAAAGAAGCCAGAAAGCAAACATAATTTTAATAAAACAAAGGAGGAATTATAATTGAAATGTTTGCTAATATTGGAAAGACTACCGTGTATATGCTTTTAAAATCAAATTTGGTTTGAACACAACTTTATATAAGCTTTTTTTTTTTAATAACTACATTATTAGTATTAACAGTTTTTAATTTAGAATTTTCACAACAATTATAGAACATAATAGGCTGGCATTGTGTTTTAATGTGCCTAAAGTTTATACGTACTTCTCTACTAGCTAAACCTGCATCAGTGCATTGCATTGTACTAGGTCTGCTAAGGATCTTTGCTATTCAAGGGTACAATAATAAAGGAGTGGAACCTATATAGCCTAATTTCTATACAAGTGGTAACAGATATTGTGTAGTTCAACGGCAACATCATCTCCGGTGCACGCACTCTTCAAAATCGGAAGTGATTCTTCTGTTAGAAAAAAATTTAAGGGAAACACTATGCCCTGTTCAATTTAATGAAATTTTCTGAATTTAAAGCACACTTGCCAATGACTAACATTTGCCTCACACGGATACAAGTATGGACAAGGACAAAAGATAATGGTCTTCCTGGACATTCCTTCTCATGGAAAGTTGTTTAAGGAATTCATAAATAGTGATCATGCTTGTCAAAAACATTGACATTGAAGCCCGCCTAGGTCCCAACCCTCTATAACATGCCATCCAAGCACCCTCCCTAACCAAATTCATCATTGTCTGCACAACATTAGGTCCATGGCGGCCATTCTCATCTCCATCCAACACTTGCATCCTTGTCTTCATGGTGTCCAGTGGCATAGTATTCAAAGCAGACATGCGCTAGCCACTGCTGCACTTACTCCCTGAACTGCCATCATTGTCTTAGAATCTGGCCCCAATTCACTCTCATTACCACCTTTCTCGCCTCAATTCACAGCATTGGAAGATGCATTTGTCAAAGTTGATATCCCAAAACTCCTATACAACTCCTACCACCATAATTCTTGATCATTTTGTGGACGGCATCAATCCCACATACATTTCGAGGTGATGAAATAACTTAAACACACCTTGAACCATCAAGCGCTGACTCACAACACCAACTGGGGTCCAAGCAAGTTGAGCTGCCAAGAATGCACTTAACTTAGCAGCAGCATTGGCAATAGTAGCAGCGGTAGGTTCAGCCACCCCAAACTTAAGGGCTGCAGTGCCAACCTATTGCACAATCAGAGAACCTAGAAACTAATTTGGGTTTTGTTTATAATATTTAGGAGTCTGAAGCTAGTTAAGTAGGAGATACTTAACTCATTCGTTGATATTCTATTTAAATTCAATTTCTCTTAAAGAATCTTGTTAAGAAGCCGTGGATTTGTGCTGTATTAAGATAATTTCATTAGCTACTTTCAGACAAATAAATAACCTACTCATTACTCATTAAATCACTCCAACGCAAAATTACGGTAGAAATACTCATTACTCATTTTCAAGAATCACTTCAACTCGATGAGCCTAACATTCTTATATTTCTTCATTCATCTATATTCTCAACTTCCCTACCAACTCAAGAAAGGTATCAGAAATGGATACTACTACGTCTAGACAAACAATGTTTCGGGCAAAAAATCGAAACAAGCATATTCGTAACAACCAAATCAGAATATATGTGCGTGTATGTGCGTGTAAACGCCAAACCAATGACGAAACCCGAAATGCAAAGCACAATCACTGTTCACAATCAAAATAATCAAATTGATTAAAACTGTAATATATGCTACTCACCGTAAAGATTAAAATCAAGAAATAGGAAGAGAAGTGGAAAATAAATTTTAACAAATATCTCAGTACAATTTCAAATCTCAGACATATATGAGAGGAAAAAAGGGAAGTAAACGATGGATATAAAGTGAGGAGAGAACCTTAGGGAGGACAGAACGACACCGTTAGGAGAGATTGCTCGGCAGAAATGACTGTGACTGGCCGGCGACTTCGCCGGAAAACGGTGCTAGAAGAGAAAAAAGAGAACGGAAAAATGAGCTGAACAATGAACCGTGGCCTCGCCGGGAAACAAGAAGAGAGAAAGAGAATCACGAAGAAGAGATGAAGAGAATGGCCTCTAAATATTAGAAGTAGTGGCTATATATAAAGAAGACATGTGTACTTCAATTGATCAATGAGTCATGCATAGTTACTAATGTTCAATTAAAACTTATGACGTGGTTAAAAATTGTTTAATACAATAAAATTTCTGTTTTATACCAATGATATTAAGTACACAACATATAACAACAATTTACATTATTTAATAGTAAATATCAGTATACGCAAATAATTTTATGAACATTTTTTTCATATGGTATATAAGTTTATTTTATTATCGAATCACTAAATAATTTATTTTTTAATATGATATTAAAATTTATATTAATTCTTTATTGTTATACTTTTGTTACAGTGTTACATTAAATATTCGTTTAAGTTCATATTTTAATTTTGAAAATTTGATACGAAACGTGGACTTATGAAATTTTAAAAATCATATTACAATATAAAATATTAAAAATCATATAATTACAGTATAAAATAATATGATTTTTCAGAATTATTAAAGATGTGTATGAAAAATATAAGATATATGATATATGATATAATAAAAGTAACATAATAGAAAGTCAAATAACTTTATATGTTTTTTTGTGAAAATAAAGTTATAAAATTATTGATCTGAGAATTTTCTCTTTCCAACTTAAATGAGTACAAATTTAAACAATTGTATATTTTATATGGATTCTTATTTTGTAGACAGCGGTGTTAACATGGGACTAAGATACAAGAATCAATGCAAACAATTCTAAATCATATTCTTTTAATAAGAATATTAATTTATACTGGAATACTTGCCTTGTATAGAAAACAATAAAGTATATAATATGAGTTCATGTCCCATAAAAATAGCAAATGAGTATATTATTCTGATCTGTTGGTTGGAATACGTCACTCCCATTCTTGAAAGGAACAAATTCTACATTTGTTGAGTATGATTGAAACAATTTTACTTTTTCATAATAAAAAACTCAATGATTCTGTTTCATTAAAATAAAAACTAAAAACTATGATCTTAAACATGGATATTTAGATAATATACGATGTTTGTGATAAAATAACATAAAAAAGTTGTGGATATGTTTATTTTTACAGAAAACAAATATACATAACAGTTGAAAATTTCATTGTCGTGATTTTGTTTCTGAGAAGTGAAGTGGATAGCTTAAAATAAACAAAGGTTTTGTTAGAAGAGTTTGTAAAACTTTAGAAACTTTTTTCTTCCAAAGAAATTGACTTCTTCCAACATTTTGTTCAGAAATATAATTGCTGTAAACAAAAGAAAATTTGAAAAAAAAGAAGAAGAAACTTTCAAAGTTCAAAGAGTAATTAATTAATTGGGTCTGAATGCTTCTTAGTTTAAAAGGTACAAGAAATCGCAATTGTTTTGCCATTAAAGTTCCTGTCATTAATATTAGTTGTAACGTACAAGGATTATTAATTCTAAAATATTTACTCTGAGATAAATTTGTATATATTTTTTAAAATTTTGGATAAAGAATTTAAAAAAAATATTGGAAATTTATAATTTCATAAAAGTAATTAAACTTATTAAAAATATTAAATTTTGAGTTTTAATTCAAAGAATAAGAATTTGAACTTGTCCGTAATTTTAATTTTATGTGTTTTCTCTTCATATTATCTCTATATGGTTGGAATGAATAATTTTATTGATGATTTTATTAATGATGATAAGAGTTATTTTTTTTTATTTAAATTGTTGTTCTTGGCTTTCTTCATCAATTTCAAGTAGACCACTTTTTTCCTTTTTTACTAATGTGAACTAAATTTTTAATTAAAATATATCTTGATTTTGTGTTGTTGTTGTTGTTTGTAATGATTTTTTTTTTGTCATTCATATTAATACTATTCTACGTCAATAAATTCTTAATGTTAACTAGAGAAATGATAAGTCATTGGTTAAGATTTTTTTTTTACCAAAGTCAATTCAAAAGCTTTTTAATTGAATTGATTGAAAAGTTGACAAAACAACATCGTAAAATTGATCATAATTGATGATAGTCTACTTAACAAGAACAACTTAAAAAGACAATCAATATAAATATTTTTGAATTATCACTAATTATTTGATATTAAACTAATTTATTTACATTTAGTGATAATTTAAATTTTTTATCCAAATAAAAAAATTAAAATTTTTTAATAGATATAACATCCAATCAAAATATATAAAAAATTACACAATTCAAAATGAAATTAAATCAAATTTAAAATATTTAAAATTCTTATATATTATAAAATAAATTCACAATAATTAATGTCATGTTAAGCATCACGGTGAACTTTGACATTTCAACTATGACTTCAAAGTTCATTAATAATTTGTCATCACATAAAAATTTATTGAAAATAAAAAATAAATTAAAATAATACAAAGCATGAGAACTATACCAAACTCATGATAAAAGTTATATTTCATGAAGACAAACTATACCTATTATAAAATAAATCTAAATAAATACATGTAGATAAAACATTCAACCACTTGTATTGTTCTCTATTAATAAAACCTAAATTAACTAACTTATCAACATAATATTTCCTTCACGAAAAACATGAGAAACTTTGAAGTGAATATGGGTACACAAATGCAAACACCAACATCATCTCCCTTTAAGACAAGACTCTAAGAAATCACTCGCTGATCCAAAATATCGCGACAAACTAAAGAAGAGTCACTTTCTAACCAAAGCCTATAAGAGTCCTCATTTCAAGCATGCTCCAAAGCATAAATGACTTCATAAACTCAATATAAATAAGAATTTGTACTCCTAAAAAAGTTAAAAATTGTTCACATATATATATTCCGATATCCTCTAAAAATATTAACGCAAATCAGAACAATCTCTAACTGCACTATAAGTATTCATCTTAAGTCAGTTACCATATGAAACTTACTGTATTACGGTTTTTTTAATTAAAGGCTTCCAAAATCTTGGAAATTTATGCATTTATGCTTTATGATGAGATTCTATTAAGGGGAAAAAAATAGAAGTAAATCACTTTCACTAATAGCTTAGAAAGAACGTAGGTATAAGGTGGAGAAATTAAAACACAAACCAAAAATTAAATTTGATATCTTGTATTCCAAGTTTTTCCAACCCATTTGGCAAGGTTTTGTTGACAAAAACTTGAGTCTCTATACAACGTCAACCTATCTCAATCACAATTACATATAATGGTTGTCACATTATAGTTGGTTAAATCTATGTAATAGATTCGAAAGAAAACGTCAAATTCAGAAGCCAGTGAAAAAACTTATTAGTTTCTTTTAACCTCTTGTATTAATATCAACAAAATCTTAGAAATGTGACATCAACTTTGACCCTTCAATGTAAGAAAATAGTAAAAAAAAAAATTACGAAATTTAATATCTACTTTCGTGATGATACCATTTTTATTAGCATAGCCCAGTTAATTCTAGACTAAGTTGTCGTGCAGATTAAATATTTTCTCTTTATAGTAAAGTATGGTTGTATATAATGTGTTGTTAATTAATTAATTAATTACTAAAAGTGAGACATGAGATTTAGCTTTTAAGTATGTATCATAATTATGTTTTGTTTAGACTCTATTAATATCTTTTCAATAAATTATCCAATATTGAAATAGAAATATTTTGTTGATAAATTGTGCCTTAATTAAGTTTTAAGTTTCTAATAAACCGGATCTTTCATTAAGTCTTTATTAAACTTTTTTATATATTGAATATTTAAAAATTTTATATTTCATTTAATTTTTTTTATCAAACATGCAAAGTGATGTTATATTCAAATTTATACTCAAATTATTCAACATACTCAAATTCAAATTTATGAAGCAGTTGAAACTTAAAGTCATGGATGATTATCAATTATCATTTTTATTTATTTATTTTTAACTTTGGAAGATTAACTTAAATTAGCATTGATAGGGTGGCTCGTTGATCATTCCATAAGTTTTTTATATTTTACTTTGATAAGTTTCTTTCTTTGACAACAAAAGTATAAAGATTACACAGTGATGGGTGACATTTTGTCCCTACTATAATTTATTTAATAAAGAATTTAATATTAGTTTAAAAGAATTCTAATCCAGGTATACTTTACTTGTGAAAGTTATTGACAGAAAAAATATTATAAAAGATATATGTTAACTAGTAAAGTTAAGTGAAGAAAAACAAGTTAACCAATATTGGGTGAAGAAAACCGAGTTAAACAATAAGAAATTTGAGCACATGAATAACACCTTCAAATAAAATAAAGTGAGAAAGTTATACTAATTTTCCATTGAAAGGACAAACAAAAATGGGGAATAATAATTTTTTTACAGAAATTTATATTTCACTTTGCAATTTTCTTTACTTTACTTTGCTAATTTCTTGTCATTTAATTTTCTTACCATCTATCTTTTCGTCATTTATTTTCTTTACCCCTTAATTTTCTTGGTCCCTTAGCCCTTTATTTTACCCTACATCTTAATTGCAATTTCTTATTTAGAAAATCTTTCAAAAACTATTATTATAATCATATCTAAAATACTAGTTAAACTTATACAAGACCAAATTCATCTAACATCTTAAAGTGTTGTTGTGCATTGTTAACATTCTTAATTTAAAAATATAATAAATTTAAAGATGATAAAAATGAGTTCAGCACAAGTCCTATTAAAAATTCAACTCATCGACTTATCCTGACCTAACACACTTAACTTGTTAACCCATCAAATATAAAAAATATTTTTCTTGAAGGTTAAGGTTTAGGATTCTCACTATGTACTTATTTAAGTTTTTAGTATATTTTTCTTTTTAAGTTTAAATACATTGTTGTTATTGTTTTCATATAAATTATGTTTATGAAATAATATTAGACATATTTGTACTATTTTTTTTAACATATTATTTGTTAGGTGTATAAATTAAATTTGTCAATTTTTGCTTGATTTATAAAATAGGAAATTTGATCTTTTTATTTCTGGTTAAATACATGTTAGTTGGAAAAAATAAAGTGAGATCAAAGAAAATAAACTGAGTATTTCTTAATTACTACTTTCGGATATTTGCCACCAAGATCCTTATAAGTTTATTAAAACATTTTTGTCAATTGATGAAGGAGAATGATTAAATAACAAAATTAGAAAACTTTTTTTCAGAAGTGTTATACTTAATGGTACTAATAAATGCATTCTTCATTACTTTTAATAATTTTTTATTGATCGGTTTCTTAACTATTAAGAAAACTCCAGTTTTCTAACTGTGAATGTAGACTGATATGCACAGGTATTAAATATTAAATGTGTAAGTTGTGAAAATAATTAAGCATTAAACAAATTATGTTAATGACATAATAACTATTTTATTTTCTGGTAGGAAAATTCTGCAAATATTTTCCTCTTCCCAACTTGTGTCCATATAAAAATAGAAAAGTCCTTATTGTAATTTAATTACGTAATATTCCTAACAATTGAAACTTTAACATTATTTATATTTTAATGAAAGTTTAAGATTTCTCATGTATTTTATATCATACTTGTTAAAAAATAACACTACAAGAAAATTCTCAAACAATGACCAATTTTATAACACAAAAATATGTTTAGAAACTAAATTTTTTTAATAGTCAAAACTTAGGTACCTATTGTTAGTATTGAAAGTCTCACAACGAATAGAGATAACACTAATTCACAATATATAAGCGAGGTGCAAACTTCACCTTACAAGTGTCAATTATAATTTTTTTATCACTAAAATAAATCATTAATCAAGGATTTTCTTATAGATTCAAGATCAAGTTTATAAGCCTTTTTATTTATATGTTGTTCTACTTATTTATTTTTCACTAATATTGTGTAGAATTTTCAACAAATTCTTACATTTTACTTATAAAGAAAATTGAAGAGGAAAATTATTTCAAAGAACATTAATTTTTAGGTTGTACCTTTGTCTGCATTTGTATGAAAGTAATAGATGCATCCAAATTTTGACCACACACAATAAGTTCACACTTTGGTGAGAAGAAAAATTGTTTAAAAAGTGATGTCAAAGTTTGATAGTATAAATTTCAACTGCATACATTTTGAGCTTCCTACAGTATTCAATGAAATGGAACCCTAGTCAATTCAATTATGAGGTAGTCTTTGTCTAATTTTATGGAATTTTAATTATTGGTATTTGATTTATATATTTGTTTTGCTTGGTAAACTACAATTCCAATCAATCAACATCCTCATAAAAATGGAAAGAAAAATATGGAGACTTATTTAAAAAATTATGGAGAAGAAAAAAGGTTCAAATCTTAAATGAGAAACGGTAGATGTGTTTTTGGTACGTGAATTTTAAGTGTTGTTCAGAATAGTAAACATCAGAGAATATTATGTGTATTATTTTTTTAATTTTCGGTGCAGAATTTTGTTTATTGATAATTATAGTTTTTAGAATATCATAAATTAAATATGTATCATACATTTAAAAGTGTTTTCGAAATAAGAAACATAAATATTACAAAAACTTAGGTTCCCGATTCACTTTCATAAGAATTAATAAATACATTAATTAGTGAAAAGTAATAGAAAAGGTTACATTCCTAAAATTGATTTTTAAAACGTTCATTTCAAATACAAGAATTATGAATTTAAGCTTCCGATATTTATTTCATTACATTATTTTTTTTTTATATCTTGAAACTTTATTTTCTGTGTTAGTTTACATATAAATAGTTGTTACCTTCTAACAAAATTGCTAAACAAATTCTTTATATCAACTCTCGGTTAAATTTGTCAATTTGGTAAATTGTGGAATTAATTGTGTTTTTGTTATTCGTTATATATATAAAATTTAAACTTAAAATTTGCTTTTTAATATGTTAGAGTTTAATTCAAGGAAGTTTTTTTTTTCTCTCTTTATTCTTTACTCATCATCGTCGATTAATATTAGTTTCACGCTCGAGATTCTTTGAGGTAAGATAAATGTGTCGAAAATTCAACATAAAAAAAATAAAACCAATTTATTATATATAAATAAATATAAACCTTATAAAGTTTGCAAATTTGTTATGTAATTAAAATTAAATTTCATTTTTTAACAAGTGTATATATATTAACCCTTAATTTTATTTTTTTTATATACTTAAAACCAAATACTAGACGTAATACCAACAACATAATTAAAAACACAGTGCCAATACTTGAATTGGCATGGCGTCACACCATATCAATTATTACTTAAAATCAAATTATTCCATGATAAGAAAATGTCAGAAATCACGCGTTAAAAGGAAGACCATTGGTTCTATTTAAATTAGGTTTTAATTAATATCTTTAATATCTTATGTAGCTTATCGAAGCTCAAAAAATGATAATGAAATGCTAAGTGATAACTATGTTTGAACTGTATGACATAATGAGCAAGAGTGGGTTACGTGAATCCAAGACTTATGTACATTGGCTCGTGAAAAAGAGTGATTATAAAGAAGACATGCCCACTAAATGCAATTGTTAACTAAAATGGAGAATTACAAGGGGAGACTAATGAGTTTTTTTCCATCACAAATAGATGAAAATTACATAATATCAATCACCATTTATATAGAGGAGATGATGAGTCTTTTCAAGTCTTCTACACTTCATATTCTTATTCATATTGCCATGTCTACTAAAGAATGTTAATTAAATGGTTTTTATTTTAAGAGAAAAAGAAAAGTCACACAAGACAATAGAATGAAAATTGACATTAAAATTTTATCAATTACTAATTTCAAAAAATAAATTGAGGTTTAGTAATTAAATTTAAAATCTTATAAGTATAAGAATACGAGTGAATGTTCATCTCTATTCCTTCTTCCTTTCTTTTATGGTGCGTTTAAATGAGATAATTTAGAAGAATAATTTATTTATTTGAACTTTGAAAATTTTTCAAGAAAAATGACATGGTTGGATGAAGGAATTAAAAGGAAAATGAAATTGAAGAACTTTAAGAAGGTATCAAAGAATTCAAATAGTAAAATTTGAAATTCATTAAAGAAAGAATGAAATTTAAATTCTCTAAAGTTGTGGAATTGTTCATTAGTTAGAAAAAAAAGAGTCTACAGGTCTAAAAAGTCAAGTCATGTTGGGCCAAAGGTCAAGTCAAGCTGAGCCAGACCAAAGGTCAAGCTGGGAGGGCTGAAGGTCAAGCTGGACTGGACAGGACTGAAGGTAGTGCTAGGTCAGGAAGAAGGTCAAGCTAGACTAGGTCGGATCGAAAGTCGAGTTAGGTCGGTTCAGGTCAGGCCAAAGGTCGAGTGGACCGAGTCGAAGGTTGAATAGGGCCGAAGATTGAGTTGAGTCAAGCTGGGTCGAGCTGAGTCAAAGGCTGAACTAGGCCGAAGGTCAACTTGAACCAAAAGTCAAGATAGGTCGTACCGAATTGAAGATCGAGCTAAGTTAGTTAGACTCAAAAATAGAGTTGAGTTTGCCGTAAAATATAAATTAAATTGCTTTATCAAACACAAAATTGAAATTTAAAATATTTTAATTATTTTATTCAAACTAATAATTTAAGAAATGAAAAGAATTCAATTACAAGTAATTCAATTACTAATTATTTTAATTTTTTTTGAATCGTTGAAACACAAGGTTATTTTTCTTTCATCAAAAGTATTGTATGTATGCATGCTTTTCTTTAGAGTTTCTTTTCATGAATTTCTCCTTTCAATTTCTAAGTGTCTTTTTTTTACAATCAAATCACATTATTTAGACAATGAAAGAATAGAGTGTATTTTTATTCTATTAGATTTTGATATAAAATAAGTTCATTTTTTTTTTATAATTTGACACTGCCCGTAATGAATTTAACTTTTGTTGGTTCTCTTAATATAGAATTTTTATTCTCTCAACCGATTTTCATTTTAATTTGTGTATTGATGTAGTTTTTTTTCATATAGAACTCATTGAGATCTAAACTATTATGAAGTTTTCCGCTAGTTTTTGGATATTGTTTAAACTCCAAGTAAATTTAAAATAAGGAAAATTATTTTAAAACATTGTTGAAATGACAAATCTGTTATGATTATGGATTATGTTAATGGAAGTATATTTTTGTACAGTTGAAATAAATGTTTAGATTTTTTTTTTTAATCTTAATATTGATAAGTTCAATTATCAAAATGAGTATTGGGTGTTGAAATTTGATTTGAGTTTATATATATTCAAGTTAGTTTTGAAAGAAAATTTAAGGTGAGCTTAAAATTTTGGTAGAAGGTTTAAAAGGGGTTGCTTTTAAGAATTTGTGAGATTGATTTTGAACTATTAAGTTTACTATAGATTTAGATTTTGAATGTGCAAATTGAAAATTATCGTCATATGAAATTGTAAAAAAATTAATAAACAATGTAACTGAACTGTATTAATTATGAATTATATAAATATTTTATTAATTTTCTTAGAGAATATTAAAAAGGTTAAAATACCTTTTTGGTCCCAATTTTCGTCAAATTTTTTCAAATAAGTCTTAATTTTGGTTTTGTGTTCAAATAGGTCACAATTTTCGTCAATTTTGTTCAATTGGGTCCTTTTTTGCTAACACCGTTTAAATCATTAACGGCCATGAACAGTGACTGCCACGTGTCACTTCGTGGTTTTTTTGAATTTTTTTATTTTTATTTTTATTTTTTTTTTAATTTCTTTTTATTTTTTTAAAAAAAAATTGTTAA
>Ga0209589_1010353_pt1 | contig 13620 bp, 6 predicted proteins | sample CowpeawhiteBW_FD_187525 | JGI IMG/M metagenome (GOLD analysis project Ga0209589, IMG submission 187525) | Root nodule microbial communities of legume samples collected from California USA - Cow pea white BW (SPAdes) (version 2) | ecosystem: Host-associated > Plants > Roots > Nodule | place: USA...
TGGCCAAATCTCCTATTGGGCTTAGTCAAGCCCAATTTTATCAATTGAACTACTCATTGTTTGACTTATTATTCTAGAAAGCAAAGCCTAAACAATGGGCCAATATTATTGCTATTCTATTACTCTTTGAGACACCTCTTCAAATCTTCACATCTTTTTTGGCCCATGTGAAGAGTGTGAGAAGCCCATGTGGGTTTGGGCCATCTTGAATGAAGCCCAATTGGATCTTTTTGAGCATGCTCCTTGTTATTGGGCCTCTTGATGGGGTTGGGCTTGAAGGTGCATGTGGACATTATTGGGCCTTGAGCATGATTTGGGCCTAGGCGTTGACCCAAGCTATAAGCCTTGTTGGGATCACATCAACCATGCTAAGTCAAATCACCATTACAAGCCTAAGAAAAATGTGAATAAACACACTTTTATAAACCAAGGATTTTTTCTCTCTAAGATAGTATAATATTGAGGAAGAAACAAAATTGCACCACCCATGGAATCAAAACACTACTACTTATTTAAAGAGAAACCTACAGGGACGTGACCCAACCTTCTAAGACCTCCCTAACTCAACTCTTTTAGAGTTCTAAACTCTCTAGTTGATAGCCACATGAAGTTAACCTAGTTTCCCCCTCTTCAGCCTTAAAAAACATTTTAATAAAATGAAAACAAAATAAAATTGAAATACTCTACTTAATTATGTCCTTAAAGTCTAATTAAGCCTCATAACTCCCTTGTCTGTGTCCAGAATTGTAGAACTCACCTCCAACTCTTCACCTACTCAAATTTGTCACTAAGGCAAAATAAAATATTACGATTTTACTCTAGACAAGGTTCAAACACACAACCACTCAATTGTCAATTCAATGCACAAACATTCAACAAATTCATGTTTCATGATAATTCCTATACATCTAGGCTTATATTATCACTCATCATGATCAACCATATTATTAAAATAATAAGCAGTTAAAATAATACACAAATGTTATACACATGACTTGAACCTAAATCCTTTCAACACAACCAAGCACTCTCAACCACTTAAGAAATTATTTATTCAATTATTTAAATTCCTCGGGTCTTACATTAGGAACCCTTAGGGAGGACTTAATTTCATTTCCTTTGTCTCTTTATTCTTCTTCAATTTTTATTTTATTTTGCATTCCATGGAGGGCTAAGCTTCAAGGGTTAGTTCCACTATAAGTTCTCAATTAGATTCTAAGGTTTGAATAAATTTGTTTGTTCTTTTGATTCTTGTTGAGATTTATTTTCATCTGTCTTTTGGTTCTTAATTTAGTAAAAGTAATGATTTTTACATTGTAGCAAGTTATCATGGTGTTAAATCTACATAAAATAACAATGATATGAGTCCACGGGCTTTTAAATTTTAATTGAGAAGTTACTTTGGTTCAATTTTAGAAAATTTCATATATTGCATGAGTTTTTGCTAATAATTGAGAAGTTACTTTGATTAAAGGTGAAAACTTATATTAGAATTAATCAAGAAGTTACTTTGGTTAATTAGCTTTTTACTAGATATAAGAGGTAAAAGAATGGTAATGATTAGGGTTAGTAATATTTAATTGAGAAGTTACTTTGGTTAAATTTACTATTGATGAAGGATTATCTTGTTTCCTTTTAGATTTATGAATATGGTGATGAGTTATTTAAGAAAACTCAAGGAAGATTCCCATTGGACATTAAGTTAGCAAGCTATCTAGATGTGAATGTTCACTTCCAAAAGCTCAAAGGAAGAAGGAAACGAATTGCATTAAAAACGAGAACAAGGATCGAAACACAAAACGTAAATGGAATAGAAATAAAGAAGAATAAAAGCAAAATTGAAGAGATAGATAGTAATGACTATGGAAGTGAGGCACGCCACTCTTAGAGGGGGCATAGCCAAACCAAGCTCTAGAGATGAGTGATGTTGTGTCACCACTTGCATAGGCAAGATAAGGCAAAGATTTCCACTCCTTGAAAGAGGGCTAGCTCACAAAAATGAGGTTGAAACAAAGAGTTTTTTAATTCAAAATGTTCAACCCTTTTACAATTGGTAGAGTTGCCCTTAAATAGATAGTCTTAGGGGTCTCTAAGCAAAATACAAAAGATGTAAAATGGACTAGCTAGAAAAGCAAGGAAAACCCTAATTCTAGAAGCATCTTCAAGCTAGCACAAAATGAAATGGTGGTGTGTCTTCCAATGTGGATTCTCGGCCAAGTGAGAAAAATGAGACAAAAGTGGTCTCCAAATCATGCCAAAGGAGCATAAAGAACAAAAGAGACAAAAGGTACAATGTCTACTTTTTGTTTATGCTTTTTGCTTTTGTTTTACTCTCTTCTCCACATAATTCATGTTCCCCAATCACCATGTACCACCTATCATGCTCCCATCTGCTAAATTAACCTACAAAACAAATTAAACAAGGATTAACACATTGGCTTAAGTCAAGTCAACTTTTGGTCAATGAGTCAACCCTAGTCAAAGGATAACAAGTCAACCAAAATTAAGTTAACTAAGTCAACTTATGGAAATCACAAAATTAAGATGGAAAGAAAAGAAAGAGACATAGAAGAAGGATCCTCCCCTTTAGTCATGCTTCTTGTATTTCTTCTTGGGGGAGTCTCCATGGGTCCTTGAGTGGTCAATCCTTCATCATCTATGATTAATTTACATAGTTCTTGCTTTTGATTGAGAAGTTACTTTGGTTAAAAGTAAGGACGCCAACAAATTAATTGAGAAGTTACATTGATTAATGAGAAGTCTTAAACAAGAAATCAATAACAATAATCTTTAGGAAACCAATGATGAATCCTATTTTGAAAAAGTAGTGGAATCGACATATTTTTCTTTACTATTATTTTATCTTATTTTATATTTTTATCTTTATTTCTCATATTTTATTATTTTATTTGACTAACTTTTTTATTAGTTTTAATAAGAACTAATTTGTTACAAAGAAATTTTGTATTCGTTGGGAGACGACTTTAGGTTAACTTAACACTATCTAGTTTGTTCACTACTAACTTGATAATATTGAAGTTGGTATAGTTAAGTAATGGTAATTTGATCACTTCACAACAGCATTATCAATTATCGCCTGGCGGGTTACACCTCACCGCCAGGCGCCACGCGTTCCAAGGACATCCCTGATAGTCCTATCGCCTAGCAACCACTCCTGTGCCACCAGGCGATATACCAGTAGCGTACCAGCTACTATTTTTGCATCCAAAATAGATCATATCTTAATCCAAATTCATCCAAATACAATAACACATATCCCCAAATTATTGCCTAACTCTAGAAGCATCTCATATACTTTAATCTTATATATCTACAAGCATAAGTTCATCCACTTAATTCAAGCTCAACACTACAATTGGACATCACCAAGTCATTACCACAGACCACACCCAACATAAATAGTTCATACCTCAAGTTCTACCTGTACATTCAATTATTTTACACATCTCACACTTACTCATTTTCTAGCATCTCTATCAATCCTGCACTAATATGTCCAAGGTTACAAATCTCCATACAGTAAGATACCCCAAATTCTCAACCATTCCCTATTCTGTTACACCACATCCTTTTTCTCCTTATCTCCAGCTAATTAGACCAGCACGACAATCTCACTGCTAATTACCACACTAATTTTCCTTATATGTTCACTCCACCTTATTCCCATCATTGACTTATTTTGTAATTAACCTCTGAGCAATTTGTATGCCAACACTACAGGCATAATACCATTCCAATTCAACATCCATGAACCTCACTCCCAGCCATCCAATTAGATTAATTGATTTGCAGCTGCTTGTTGCTGCCGCCTGGCAGCCAAGAAGGTGCCGCTAGGCAGTGCATCACTTCTTGAGAAAAACTCAGATTTTTCTACACCTGCGAGTTATCACTTTGCAAGATTCCAACCAATTATCCAGTTGCAATTACATCACATCAATTCACACTTTCCATCATTCACACACACATACACGCACACACACACATACACAAACACACACACACACACACACACTCAATAGAATCATATAATGGACAAAACACCAAGATTGAAACTTATTTCCTCACATTCTTGTTTCATTCCCATGTAATAAGAACCTTGCCCATAGTTGCACCCATTTCCTCATCAAGAGAACAACACCAATGGCATTTAACAGCAAATACATAACATCACATATACATATGCGTACAACATTTTACATGGAATTCCAAAACATCACAATTCATCGAAGAATAGAAAAAACACACCAATCAGTATCGCATCACCTGCGGTTGTTCATCGCCGTCAGTCGGTTCATAGCAGAACCCAGAAAGTAGGTCAGAATTGAAACGTTGCCTAGCGGGCCTGTAATGCCGCAAGGCAATTTTTGGACAAAAACCTAGAAATTACGAAAAAATAATGCGACAAGGGAAATTTTCATGCAATTAGGTCATGGCATAACATGCATATCATACGGAAATTAACGACAAGTAGGAGCAACACCCCTTACTTGGTTTCCTTGCTCACGATTTGCAAAATTCCTAGATTGCTCCACTCTAATTTGCCTTATCTTTTGCTTTCCTTTCCAAGAACCATTTTCAGCCTTCACCTTTATCTCTTTCCACATACCAAAACAGCAGCTCCAAACCTCAGTTTCAATCTCTCTATAAATTTCCTGCAACGCCATTCTAACCTCCTCTTTAATTCATTAATCAATAGAGTAATTAACCAAACACAAAAAGGGCATTAAGTTCATGTAAATGACCATCAAATGCAATTACCAGGTGATTACTCAGCACTTTCAACTACACTCTTTGACGACTAGGGTTCATGACCCTATGCATTCATGCAAAAAATAATTTTAGCAAAAAGGAACTTTATTTCACATAAACCAAGGTTCAAACACCACACAATTACCAAGGCAATCCACAATCATTCAACCAATTCATGTTTTGTGATAATTCATATAAATCTAGGATTATATTATCACTCATCATGATCAAATATATTATTAAAATTAATAAAAAAATCAAAATAACACACAATTGGCATACACAGGACTCAAACCCAAGTCCCCTCATATAACCAAGTACTCTCAACCATGTTAGCTAGTACTACTCCACATCATAAAACCCCGCATTAAATACCTTAAATTTTCATTATCTATATTTATATTAAATAATTATTTATATAATTATTTAATTTCCTCGAATCTTACAAGCACCCCACAATGTCCATCCAAAGACGATTCCTTTTAATTAAGTATGCAAAATTAATGTAATTTTTAGAATATTTATTTTTCCTCAAAAATCAAACAATCAAACAAATACAAAATATTAAAGAAAATATTATTGAAACTTTTAGTTGGGTTCGACAAGGATTGACCTTGCTCCTATGTATCTCCATTTGCAATGGAGAATCAGGGTTACGTAGTTCTTTAGAAAAAAGTATTTGGAAAATGATCTTTGAAAACATTTTAAATATTTGGGATGTGAACCCAACAAGGACTTGGCATCGCTCCTATGTATTTTCATTCAGAATGAAAAATCAGGGATCATGTAGTTCTAAATGAAAAACACTTATTTGAAAAAATGTGATTTTTAGAAGGTGGCCTGACAAAGATTGACCTTCTCGTATGTATCTCCAATTAGAATAGAGAATAAGGGATAACGTAGTTCTGAATGAAAAGAACTATTCAGAAAAGATGGAAGGATTTGTAAGCATGTTGTGTTTGTAAACTTCAAAATTTTTAGAGAAATTTTGTATGTTGTGAAAAAGCAGTTATCAAGCAAGTCTGAGACCCAACATGATAATTAAAGACTATGATAAAAAGAGATTACCAAGCGAACCCGAGACCCAACATGATAATTAAAGTTATGAAAAATAATGATTGTCAAGTGAGTCCAGGAATCGACATGATAATTAAAGTTATGAAAAATAATGATTGTCAAGTAAGTCCAAGAATCGACATGATAATTGAAGTTATGAAAAACAATGATTGTCAAGTGAGCCTAAGACTCGACATGATAATTAAAGTTATAAAAAATAATGATTATTAAGCGAGTTCAGGACTCGACATGATAATTCAAGTTATGAAAAATAATGATTATCAAGAAAGTCAGAAACTAGACATGATAATTAAAGTAATGAAAATAATGATTATCAAGTAAGTCTAAGACTAAAAATGATAATTAAAGTTATGAAAATCTTGATTATCAAGCAAGTCTGAGACTCGACATGATAATTATTATTATGAAAATAATGATAATCAAGCAAGTTTGAAACTCGACATGATAATTAATGTCATAAAAATAATGATTATCAAGCAAGTTTGAGACCCAACATGATAATTAATGTTATGAAAATAATGATTATCATACAAGTTCAAGACTCGACATGATAATTAAAAATTACGAAAATAATGATTATCAAGCAAGTTTGAGATTCAACCTGATAATTAATGTTATGAAAATTATGATTATCAAGCGAGGCAGAGACTCAACATGATAATCACTGGAATGATTTTGAAAAGTTTAAATTATCAAGCAAGTCTGAAACTCAACATGATAACCATTGAAATTATTTTGAAAGATTTATCATAACAATTATTATGAAAATTGCATTCATCTATTTAAGTGAAACCATTCAAATGTTGTAAAATTGGATTTATATCAGGAGTGCATGTCATGTTCCCAAATGCATTAATTACAATGTAGAAAAAAAAACCTCACACAGGTCATCCAATTAATTATGAAAAACTAGATCGTTATTTTATTCAATTCATAAACACACAATCCATGCTTTAATAATATCTGAAAATGAACCCTTATGCGAGTACATCAATAAAGAGCAACACACCTATTTTCGAGGTCAAGCTCAACAAGCGTTAAATGCCACTATAAAAAAGAGGTATAAGCATCCAAGCAAATACTAAAACTAAACATAAAACACCAATATATGTATATACACAACAATAAAGCAGACAAAACGAGTGGTGATTGTGCATAGAGGTGGGGGATGGAAGCACCACAAGGAGTGCAATTAAAGCTTTTGTTTCTTATTTCGAGTTTGTCATAAGAAGAAATACAGAAATGAGGCAAAAACTAATATCAAAGAAAAATGTATAACAAATATGATGACCTTTAATATGACAGTAAGAACATTTTTTTGGTTTATCTGGATTTGGTTGATCCATTTCGTTATGGATCCTTGTAATGGATGGTTGTTTGGAAGCCTTACGTTTGGTTTGAAGGTCTAGTATAAGATTAAGACCTATATAGCTTGACCAATAGTGCACATGTGTTCTTCACGTACTACAAATGAAGTTGTTGGATGGCTTTTGGAAGGGAAAATTGGGTTCAACTAGAAATATTTGAAAATGTCACACCCTCACACGTTTTCTAATAAAGAAAACATGCACTCCACAATTTTTTCCTTTTGAATTTGTGCATCATTACATGATTTCAACTTTAAAAACGTATGGCACCTACACAATTTTTTATTTTGACTGTTTGACGACCGATTCAAAGGAAAACGTGAGAGGGGTGCACGATTTCTCTTTTAGAAAGCTGTGGGAGCTGCACAATTTTCCTATAAGACAAATTTGCCTACATGTGAACAAAAATCCCAACACACGCTTATAGAGAGAAAGAGGCATGAAGAAAGTAGAAGAAAGAAGAAGAAGGGTAGAGCGAAGAGAAGAAATGATCTCTCATCACGTCAACGAAGGTTTTATTTCCTCATTTTTGTCAGATTCATACTCTTTTGCATCTCCATGCATCTTGATTTATCACTTGTAGTCGATGGATTTATTTACGCAAATTGTTCGTGTTCCTATTGAATACATGTTGAACTTTCATCGTGTTACTTCAATTAGAGTCTACATTCGAGAATCATAAATCGCTAAAAAGATAGAATGCATAATAGAGACACTAAAGTAAATCTATTAGATCACTAGGAAATGTATTCCAAATTCAATATAAGTTTTTCGAGGAACAAAATAACCAAATGAGAAAATGCAAGTGTTGTTGATAGTTTGTTATGGGTCACAAGCCCACTAAACAGAAAATCCATAAACCAAGCTGGATGAAAGATTTTTATTGTTAGAAAATCTTTGGGTTATTTTTATAGCCCAACTTTGGGGCCCAATTGTACTGCAATCCTGCCCAATATTTATATCATTGTGTACAGTGATATTAGGGCAATGAATGAAGAAAGTGTTTTATGTTTCTGTCTTTCCTTATGCGTAGCTCTACTTTAGTGTAATCGTAGTTGTGCTCTAACAAATTGGTGCTTTCATTTGCCCACCTTCATGCCTCCTAAACCCTCTACCAATGATTCCGCTTAGTCACTCAAAGCCATCCATGACATCCTCGTTGTCATGTAGGACCACATGGAAGCTCAAGAAACACGCCACCATCTCCTCCAATAAACAATGGAATCCCGTTATGACACCTTCCAGGAAGCCATTGACTCATTGCAAACTCAGGTTTCCGCCTTATCCCTTCCACCCACTACTAGTCCCTTCCCTCCCTCTATAGTCCAACTTGCTCCTTCTAGTTCTCCACCATCCACTAGTTCCTCACCTGTCACTTCACCATTTCCCATTCCTCCCAACCCCCTTTATGGTATGCCCTATCCTCTCACCGTCACAAACCTTCTTCCTCCCACACACAGTAGTGCTTCTGTCACCCTTCCACCCCAACCAAACACCTCTTTTCCTTTTTCTTCCCCTCAGCCATACCCCTCCTCTCATATTCCGTTCCAACCACCATTAAACCACCATAATACTATACCCTTCACCCACCTCCACCATAATACCCCGCCTCCCACACCAACCTCCCCTCTACGACCTCCCAAATTACAACTGAACCTTTTTTACGGCTTTGAATCTTTAGATTGGCTCTTTGAGGCCGAGCAATATTTTTCATTATACCAAGTTCCTCCTGAACATCGTATTTACATGTGTTCATTCTACATGAAAGGTGACGCCTGGAGTTGCTATAAATGGATGTACCACAACTCCCAATTTTCCACCTAGGAGTCCTTTACTATAGCTCTGGAAACATGCTTTGGGCCATCTTCCTATGAAAACCACCAAGCTAAACTATTCAAACTTCATCAATATGGTACTGCTTCTGACTATCAAGCCATCGTCCCTACCACTATCCCCACTTTCAAAAGGCCGCAATAACTTCCATTATACACGACATGGTCCAAGACGGAATTATCACCTCTAGCACCAGCCTTTTTTCCTCCCCGGTCTTCCTCGTCATGGCATTTTTGTGTGGATTATAGATCTCTCAATGTTGTCACGATTAAAGACCGATTTCCCATTCCCACCATTGATGAGCTACTAGATGAGTTGGGCACAACAACTATTTTCTCTAAGTTGGATCTACGCTCTAGATACCACCAAATTCGGGTGGTTCCTTAAGACAAACACAAAATAAGTTTTTGAACTCCTGATGTCCACTATGTATTTCTCGTCATGCCTTTTGGGCTCACTAATGCCCCTTCTACATTCCAATCTGCCATGAATGATCTCCTCCGGCCTTATTTACGCAAATTCGTTTTAGTTTTTTTGACGACATATTGATTTATAGTCCTAATTTTAATTCTCATATGATTCACTTGGATTTGATTTTAAACCTATTGTCTTCTAACCATTTTTATGCCAAATTCTCAAAGTGTCATTTTGGGGTACCTACAGTTAACTATTTGGGCCATATTATCTCAATAGTAGGAATTGCCCCTGACAATGATAAAATCACAGCTATTTTCCAATGGTCGGAGCCACATACTCTCACGGCTCTCTGAGGTTTTCTTGGCACCACCAGATTTTGTAGATGATTTGTGCAAAATTACGCCACACTCGCCGCTCCTCTCACCAATCTCTTACGTTCCAATCAATTTTCTTGGCCAACAGAGGCCGCTACAACATTTACAACATTACAAAGGCACATGGCTCATCTTCCTACTCTAGCTTTGCCTAATTTTGACAAACCATTTGTCTAGCAGACTGATGCTTCTGGTATTACAATTGGCGTTGTTTTGAGCCAAAAGGAGTTTCCACTTGCATTCTTCAGTAAGAAGATGTGTCCCTGCCTCCAAAACTCCTCAGTTTATGTTCGAGAAATGTATGATATCATCGAGTCTGTAAAAAAATGGAGACAATATTTATTAGGCCACCTTTATCAGATCTATACAGATTAATATAGTTTGAAATCTCTCCTCACCCAAACTATTCAGACACCAGAACAATAGAAATGGACAACCAAACTCTAAGGATTTCAGTTCGAGATTTTTTACTGACCTAGACGAACCAACGTTGTTGTGGATGCCCTTTCCCGCAAGTCCCAAAACTCCATTTTTGCTTTCATCTCTTCACCAATCCCACAGTTGTTCCACACTCTCCACCAATTTTACACCACCATTGAAGGAAAAGAATTACTTTCCAAGACCACCCAAAAGAGCCCCAGAAAAATTTAAAGTCTCTAATGGAGTGTTATATTTTGAATTTGTGCAAAATTACGCCACACTCGCCGCTCCTCTCACCAATCTCTTACGTTCCAATCAATTTTCTTGGCCAACAGAGGCCGCTACAACATTTACAACATTACAAAGGCGCATGGCTCATCTTCCTACTCTAGCTTTGCCTAATTTTGACAAACCATTTGTCTAGCAGACTGATGCTTCTGGTATTACAATTGGCGTTGTTTTGAGCCAAAAGGAGTTTCCACTTGCATTCTTCAGTAAGAAGATGTGTCCCTGCCTCCAAAACTCCTCAGTTTATGTTCGAGAAATGTATGATATCATCGAGTCTGTAAAAAAATGGAGACAATATTTATTAGGCCACCTTTATCAGATCTATACAGATTAATATAGTTTGAAATCTCTCCTCACCCAAACTATTCAGACACCAGAACAATAGAAATGGACAACCAAACTCTAAGGATTTCAGTTCGAGATTTTTTACTGACCTAGACGAACCAACGTTGTTGTGGATGCCCTTTCCCGCAAGTCCCAAAACTCCATTTTTGCTTTCATCTCTTCACCAATCCCACAGTTGTTCCACACTCTCCACCAATTTTACACCACCATTGAAGGAAAAGAATTACTTTCCAAGACCACCCAAAAGAGCCCCAGAAAAATTTAAAGTCTCTAATGGAGTGTTATATTTTGAAGGACACTTATTCATACCTACTCATGCCAACCTTTGATGCCTTTCGTTAGACGAATTCCACTCAACTCCCACTAGCGGTCACTTTGGCACCAAACCCACAATCGCTCGCCTCACGACTTCCTTTTTCTGGCCAGGCTTGTACCGTGACACACTAAAATCTATGTGCAATCTTGTACTATTTGTGAGCAAAGCAAATATCTGCCAACAAAGAAACAAGGTCTATTACAAGCCCTTCCAGTCCCGGAACAAGTATGGGAAGAGATAACTATGGATTTTATCACACACTTTCCCCCTTCCTTCGGACATACCACGATTTGGGTTATCTGTGACCATCTTACAAAATATGGTCATTTTATAGCTCTTACATCGCATTACACTGCTTAAACTTTAGCACAATGATTCGCGGTTGACATTAGTCGCCTTCATGGACCTCCAAAATCCATTATCTTGGATAGGGATCCCATCTTTTTGAGTGCCTTTTGGAAAGAATTCTTTAAAATACAAGGGACAAAGCTCAAGTATTGTCTTTGGATGATTAGGATGAGGGTTTTGGCATTGAATGGTGGTTTATGGGTAAATCCCAAATTTGATGGTTCAAATTGGATATAAAACATGTTCATGTGGTTGCTTGTTGATATCGAATGGTTTTGGTATGGTTTGGTATGATTAAACTGAGTTTTTGGTATGATTTTGGTTGTTTTCGTGCATGAATAAGGAAGAAACTCTGCTATTTTCGCCCAAGTGAGTCCCACTCGCCTAAGTGAAAGTTGCAAAAACTCGTTCCTAGTTTTGGTTCGAGCGTCTCGCTCAAGCGACCACTTTTAGTGTTGAGCGACATGCTCTCTCGCTTAAGCGAGCATGGTTCGCCCATGCAAGGTCGCGATGAAAATCGTCACGCGTTCTATTAGAATCCTCGTCCATGTGAGGGTTTGTATGTTTGAGCTAATGAGGGTCTCGCTCAAGCGAGAAGGTCTCGCATAAGCGAGAGGTCATGGTGAGACACTGTTTCATACTCGTTCAGGCGAGGAAGTCCAGCTAGAGCGAGACAGATGCACTTGCTTGGGCGAAGATCCCTGGCTTAAGGGAGAACGGTGAGAATTCAGGCTTGTGTGTACTGTTTGAGCTGGTTTGCTTGTTGTTTCCTAAATTATAGGAATTATATGCATGTGTTTGTGGTGTTTGGGCTTAAAGGACTAAGTCCATAGGATCTGGGATGTGCTTGGCTTGAGTCACGAGCAAGGAGTTCATGATGGGTGGATCGCACGCGGAACATGAACGGTTTAGTTCATCCGAGGTACTCTTATTGGGATGAGTGAGCGAGGGAGTTCATCTCATGCTCAACTTGAGAATGCTTTGAGCGAGGGAGTTCATAGTAGGAAAGGCAAGTATGCGGGTTCGAGTCCAAGCGAGGGATAGGCTCGTAGGTTGGACTACGAGCGAGGAGGGTCGTGGAAGCACATGAAATCCCAAGATTTAGAGTGCATGCATGGACTCATAATGGTTATGAGTGGGGAAAGAGGGAAATTTTATTCTAAATGAATGAATTATTATGAATTGTCGGGTGGGATTACTTCATATTTATTTATATCTCTATGCATAGCTCACCCTATTTGTTTGTGTGTGGTGATGATCAAGTAACTTGTTATTCGGGAGCAGATGATGTTACAGGTGAGCCAAGAGCTGCATAGTGATGGAGAGTGGGGACCAGTTACATGGGACTTTTATAAAGACTGTTATTTAATTTTCATGTAATTTAATTACTGCTTTGGATTTCTGATGAGTCATTATTTTCTTCCATTCCACTATCCTTTGTGTACCCATTAGATAGTTGTTCAGTGCTTAATTGTTCATCTTTAGAGTGTTTTTCATCTGTTGGGCTTTATTGGGCCACTGTTCCGAATTTGGACTAATTTCACATTATTTGGCCTAATTTTTGTTTTTAATTATTTTTAGGTATTTGGGTGAAACAATTTTGGAGCTTGGACATCAATATTTAGTTGAAGAGAGTCGCCACATCGTTGCTAAATCATTTCCACGTCATGAGAATGAATGACCCAACATTTGAGGCCTAGAGTGGCATTTTTGTAATTCTACAGCTCATAATGGCAGTTTTGTAAATAATTAGTGGTAGTGTGATGGGACCACGAGAATTAGGTTTCTCCTTCATGCAAGGGTCGCACACATCATCTTCTATCTTTCTCCAAACTCCATTTTCGCTCCCCAAGCTCCTATGGAGGTGCTCCTTGCGGTTTTTCACGTTTTTGGCTCATTTTCATCGTTTTTATGCACATTTGACAGCACCCATTGAGAGTTTTACGTTTTGAATTCGTTTTCTTGCTTGGGCAGTTCGTTTTGTGGGTTTTATAGACTTGGAACAGCACCCATTAATGGGGTTTTCACATTTATATATGATAGCACCGTTTTGCATTCCATTGAA
>Ga0209589_1010354_pt1 | contig 13619 bp, 7 predicted proteins | sample CowpeawhiteBW_FD_187525 | JGI IMG/M metagenome (GOLD analysis project Ga0209589, IMG submission 187525) | Root nodule microbial communities of legume samples collected from California USA - Cow pea white BW (SPAdes) (version 2) | ecosystem: Host-associated > Plants > Roots > Nodule | place: USA...
TTTCCCGCTACCAAGCCAGAGAACACAAAGTCATCCACCGTCACTGTGTTAGGTGGCTTGCACTGATATCCTGAAGGGCTATCAGGTCCCTTTAGGTCTGCTACACAGAAATCATTGACAGCAGCATTGGAAGTGCATGAGAGAATAGTGAAGAGGAATAGACTCTGAGTTATCTTCTTCATCTTTCAACTTTCATCAATGAATTTGGTGTGAAGGTAATGTGAAGTTGACGAGCTATTTATAGAGCTACTCTTACACGTTGAAGGTACGTGGCTCTTAAATCCTGCAGAAAAGTTATATTTTCTGATTAATTCAGTTTAAATAAGATGCATGTGTATCATTACTCAATCCTTTAATCAAACTTGAGCATGAAGTTATGAGCTGCATAATTACATTTTATATATGAGAGAATGACGTGAAACATGAACAGCCACAAGCAAAGTAAGTAGTTGTCGTATTAAAATTAGTGACATTAGAATGAAACAGCAGATAGAAACTTTTGTTAACTTTTTATGAATTTAATAAAAATATATAAAGTGTACACTGCACATTTTGTTCACTATTCTCTGGAAGAACTTTTTTAAATTATTTTTTATTTTTTTGGTTTATGTAATAAATTATATTAAGTACTGTAGTATTGAAAGAGGATGGTTTTTATTATTAGTTAATGCAAACTTCATAAGTACCCGTATTTTATCTTTTGAATGATAATAAATTTTAGTATTTACTTTACACCGCAAGAAATTCGTTAATTAGTGATGATATATTAGGGACAATAATAAATTCATTCATAAATTCAAATTTATTAACAGATTTTGCACCAATTAAAATTTGTACATGTATAAAACCTATAAGAAAAATTTATTAGTAAATTACAATCATTGTTACGACAAATGTTAAGATCGGCAACTTTTTCATCACATTACAAATGGCAAAAACCGTTAAAATTGTTTGTCGATAGATTACAATTCATGGTAGTCAAGGATATTTTTATCGCTATCTTATTATCACAATTATCAACGGTCTCATTTCGTCGATAAATGTATTAGTATTTTAGATGATAAAATTTCCTACCCAATCTAAGGAGGAGGTGACGCATAGGCTTGCTAGTAACAGAGTGGTGGATGAAGAAAAAAATAAAGGATGAAGACAAGTAAGACGATGAGATCATCTCAAAAGATAAAAATGACCCGGAGGTGATGGTGGCATTACAATCCGACAACAATTAGGAAGAAAATGATAAGGAAAAAAAAGAAGAGAAGAAGGAAGACCAAAACTCAACCATGTAATTTTCTGACAAGGATACTTATAAATATTTATTAACGAATATTCATAGACAAATTTGTAGTTGTCCGTTATTACTGACAAATTTTCATATCCCTCAATAAAGTTTACCACAACATACAGATTGAAGAATTGTGTTTATGATATTCTTATAACATTAGTAATTAAATAAAATTAATTATTTCTATTTAATCTTTAAATATCATAATAAATATAATTTATTAATATTAGATTTTCTGAAATATTTATTGTCAATTTATCGTGTGTTGTTAGTGTAAAAAGATTACTTTATCAATTAATTAAAAAGTAATTTTAAGTAAATACGAAAATAACTTTACTTAACAGTTGGAATTAAATAATAACAAATACATTTCAATTATTTTTTTTTCATAATTCTTTGTACCAAAAATATTTTTTTAAACTACCTATTTACTCTTTTTTAATTGCGTTTACCACCATCCTATTATCATTCCATGTAATGCATAGAGTAGGGTAGGTGGATTGATATCAGGTTCAGGTCCATGAATGAGAAAAAAAAAAGTCAACTTCGATAGTTTAAAAAACTTACAATTTTTAAAATTGTATTTTATTTTGTTAAAACTAAAATTTATATGAAAATAATCCTTATATATTATTTAAAAAAATAGTTTAATATTTTAAAAATTTATGTATTTAAAATTTTCAAATCCTTATTTATTATTTTGTCATCAACAATAAAAAGGGACGAGCTTCTTAATTAGTTAATAATATAAAAAGTTTTAAACTATTAATGCAATTGTGTATATTAAACTCTTGTTTTATGCTAAATGATAACTCCTATCTTAAGACAACCTGATACAAAATGCAAAAGAATAACGAATATACTCCTTAAAACAAGGTTACTTATTTAAACCAATTTATTATCCTGTAATCGTTTTTTCTTGGTGGTCAACATTTAATTTACTTGGTTGTATTGATGTATATATTTGTACGTGAGAGTTCCTTACACGCCAATGATCACTTCCGCCAAATATTTTCTTTTAGAAAAATAATCAATTAAAAATTAGTTTAGACAGTGATCAAATCTATACTATGCATTTGTTTCGTGTATTCCAATGCCAAACTTTCTCACCACACAAGGACGAATGAAATCTTAAATTAGTTTTTACATTAAAACTACATGTCACTATAATTTAAAATTTCCATGGGAATTTGTTCTAAAAAAATAAAATTAGATAATTCGATAGTCGCTTTTATGAAAAGTAAAGAGTGGTGATACTTTGACACTACAAAAAGAATAAAACATACTCATTTGACATTCTAAAATTAAAATATTTTAATTATATTTATTTTATTTTTAAATTTAATTTTTATAATATATATTATTATATTATTAAACAGAGTATCAAATGGGTGTATTTTTAACATAGTAGTTTTGTTTTTCAAAAGTAAAATAGCCATTTAGAAAATTGAGGAGGTGCACGAAGAAATTGTGAGGCTTCAAGAAGCAAAAGTTCTCTTTCAGTTAGTTCTGGTTGACCCAATGGATTATCATGTGGCTACCAAAATTTTGATCAATATCCATCTTCCCGAAAAAAGCACGGTTTATAAGATAAGATCTTGGTGTACGCAAAAAAAAAAAAAAAAAAAAAAAAAAAAAAAAAAAAATGAGAAAAAAAAAAAAAAAAAAAAAAAAAAAAAAAAAATAGTAAAAGAGTGTTTTAGGCAGATTCTTTATTCGGAAATTAATCATCAACAATATATATAGTAAAAAAAATCTTAGGGATCAAGAAACCATTTTTAAAAGACTGATTTTAAAAACCAAATTTAGAATTGCTTTGAGATACTGATTTTTTTTTCTCTCATTTGGTGCTTAATAGTTGCAATCACTAAATCAGACAAAGTATAATTTGCATATATTTTAAAGAGCATATTTTAGCATTGATAAAAAGGATGCATAGTACATTAAAGTTAAACCACAACATTTGATAGTGGTTAATACATATGAAAAAAAAAATTATATCTAAATTAGGGAATATTTTATATATGGGATATACTAAATTAAAGAAACGGGTAATTACACGATTTAGTAATATTTAAGGTTGAGGTATTATGTGTGCTAGATCCGAAGTCCCAATAACGTGGGTTACGTGGCTTAAAAACAACGTAAGGAACAGTATTATTATAAAAAATAGCAGGAAAAAATTGACTAAATCTATCAGGATCTGAATCACATTTGATTTCAACAATAATTATCAATATCAATTAAAATAGAGTTAAGACTATTTATACCGATGTAATAACTTAAATCTCACTCTTTATTGATGAAACAATTAAATGTTTCTTATTCTTTAATGATAAGACATAGACCATCATTGTTAAAAATCTCTTCATTTTTGTTTATTTGCATTATCTTTAATATTTAATATATCTTCAAATTGCTAACTATTTTTCTTATCAAATAAAAGTTGACCATTCTTAGAAAATTAAAAAGAAAAATTCGTATTTATTTTCTTCATTAAATATCAAAATATTTATAGATAATATAATACATAAATTGATTATATCGTGCAATATTGATGTTCTTAAAAAATATATAGGTTTATTTTAACCTTACAGTTTATCAAAAAATATATCGTTGCACATTTCTTCAATTTTCTCTTTTAAATTTGACACCATGTTTTCAATCAAGTATGCATATTTAAAACATATTTTTAAATATTTAAAGTTTTCGGAAATTGATTACACATATTTACGTATGATTTCTAAATTTTAAAATATTTAAAATATATTTATGCGAGTCTTAATTTAAATTTAAAAATATATGTAATAATACGTTTAGATATACGTACCACTCTTATTTAATTTGTAATATACTACATAATATTCATTTTTTCACCTCCTTAATTTTTAGAATTTTTTTAGAGTGTATTGATATGCAAATGCTCTATTGTTTAAATTATGAATTGTCATTTTCTCATGTACAAAAAGATTGATAAACTCTATAGTTTACCTATCTTAAAAAGGGTTAAATATGTTTTTTGTCCCTTAACTTTCAGTAAATTTTAGAATTAGTTTATTTCAAAATTTTGGACCAATTTAGTCTTTCATCTTTCGAAAACGTAAATTTAGTCATTTTAATCAAATTTTGTTAAGTTTATTTAACATTTCAAACACGTTTCATAATAATATTTGATTTAACATTAAAGTAAAAATGTGTCAAACAGTATAAATAACTCAAATACAATCCTAAAATGCGTACGAAACATTAAATGAACCTAACAAAATTTGATTAAAAGTACTAAATCGACCTATTTCGAGAGATAAAAGACTAAATTGATCCAAAATTTCGAAATAGACTAATTCCAAAATTTACTGAAAGTTAAGACACCATATACATATTTAATTTTTTAAAGATAATACATTCAATATTGGATTAGTTGATCATTCAAAATTATTGACATGGGTGTGTATTAAAACTAAATTCTTAATTCTTTCTTTGGTACAACCAAAAAAACAAAAAATCTTTATTGACATGATGGACAAGTAAAGTAAAATTACTTAGTTTTTAAAACAAAAAGATGTGCAAGCCCTTAAATTTAGACTTCTTCCTTTTATTTGGCTTAGTTGCAAATCACCTACCACAAGTGATACTACGACATCATTCTTGAATAACACAGGTAAAACAGTATCAAATGAAAGATATAATAATTAAGTAAACTAATCAAGTTTAAGCATATCTTAACCCACTACTCTTCTTAATTACTCCACTTTCCAACGTGCTTATGAAATCTTCAACTTCAAAATGGAAAATACATGCACAACATTATTATCAGAAACAAACAAACATAGGAACGATGAACTCATGAGCAATGTTTCTATCCTCTGCCACCAAAACGAGGCTTAAGCTTCTTCACTTGTGCATAATCAAGCAGAGTAATTTGTGAAATGAACTCCGAAGGCAAGTTGTTGCCGAACAGAAGAAGATCAAGTAGTTGTGCTCCTGGGCTTGGATTACTGAAAGCAAGAAAAGCAGTGGCTTTTCCCTTACCAGAATTTACTTGGAAATGCAAGAGTCCTTGTGGGAAAACCATAACATCTCCTGGTTTCAGTGTCTTCTGATAAACTGCACCAGGTGTTATGAACCCAGCAGTGATTTCACCCTTCACCATTATCAGAATTTCACTTGAAGCAGTGTGTGAGTGCGCCGGAACCAATCCACCCTTGGCTAGGTCTAACCGTGCTGCAGATAAACCAAGACCGTTCACACCGGGGAGTTCAGTCACAAATGCAGGGGTTACTGCAGCATTGAAAATTCCTGAGGTGTTTCCTGCAACTAAACCAGAGAACACAAAATCATCCACTGTCACTGTGTTCGGTGGCTTGCACTCATAGCCTGAAGGGCCATCGGGACCCTTTAGGTTTGCTACGCAGAAATCGTTCACGAAAGCATGGGAAGTTGATGAGAGAAGAGCGAAAAGAAAAAGAGTGTGAATCATCTTTAGGATTTCGATGAATGAAAATGGAGTTGGTGTGAAGGTGGTGTGGGATTCGGAAGCCATTTATAGGGCAAGTTTTACAAGTTGGAGACTAAACTAAGAGATGACCATGCAGTAACGTAGAATTTACTTCCACATGGCAATAACTCTCAAGTCAAATTCATTATATGAAAAATGTTGAACACTGAGAGAATATAAAAAATATCATTAGGAATTGTAAATCTTGATCAAAAAACACGATAGAAGTATAAGGAATGTAAAATACATTGCTGCGATCCGAGTGCTTAATCTTGGAAGTCTTATTTAGCAGGCCGATTTTGTATGTTTGAGGTAGATTTTATGAATAAATTAAAAATAATTCTTTTTCGTATGATTTTTTATAAAATTTATTACGAAAAATATTTTATATAAAATATTTTGAAAAAAATTAGGAACAATTTTTTGCAAATTTTTTTTATAATAAAATTTGTAAATATTTTTTTAACTATAGTTGTGATTTTCTTTTTCTTTTTTTCAGCGAGACTGTTTATATTATTATGTATAAACAGGAATAAAAAATGTTGTAGTATTCTAATAATTTCAAATATGAATTTTCCGTTAACTTTGACATATAGAAAAATTACGTTATTTTCATTTGAAGTATTATATGTGCTAGATCCAAAGCCCCTCAAAAAGTGGCTTAAAGAAGGAGGAAGGGTTGACATTAGGGTCGTGAATTTATCATTATAAAAAAATTGAAATTTTGATTCATGCATGATCATTATTATACAATAACATGAACTGTTGTTATCATAGAAAAAAGTATACTGACTCATGCAATTGTATAAATTATTCGTTCTTTTTTATTATTTTGAATGTCACTTTTAATTTTTGTATACTATTTTCCACCTTATAAAGTAAGGAAAACGGTTTGTTTATTTTGGTGAAGAAATGAAAAAAATAGAGTGCATCTTTCACTTTTTTTTAATGAATTGCACTATGTGAAAATTAGTGTTTAATTAGAAAGAATATTTGGAAATAAAAGTATGGGCGGAAAAGTGGTATGGGCCCACGGTGAGTCTCTTAAAACGGAGTGTACCGAGTTGAAATTCTCAATTTTTTTGTCTGTCTTGCCCAATCCGCAAAATTAGCATACTAAAAATGAGTCACTCACTCGCGAGTTTGTTTTTATATTTTTATATTTATTATTATTTTTTAAATTAAAAATAATTAAATAGATTAAATTTTTTATTTTAAATTTTTATAAAAATTTAAATATACAATATTATTATAATTTAAATCATTAATACTTACAAATTAAATTTTAATTATTAGTTATCAATGAGTAATTTATAGTAATTATTTAAATTTATTTAATTAAAAATATTAATTTATCAATTAAAAACTTATAAAATATTTATATAATTAAATATAATTTAAATATTCATAAGTATATATAAAAAAAAAAAAAAATTGGTGGCCAACCCATCCTTTACGGGACAGCTTGCAATTCCTGGGTGCAGGAAGAAAGGTATGGGTGTAGGAAGCAACGCCAAACATCAAACCCATTAAGACCCATTCAAAATCAACCTCAACCGAGGCCCTTATTTTTCTGTACCTCAAAGCATATATAATATTGTAACCAAAAAAAATTATTTACTTAAAATACTTAATGAAAATTCAATGCACTAATTATGAACTTTTGATGTTTGTAACTTAGATGTTTTATGAAATCTTTAATTTTACCATATTCGTATAAATTGTTTTTATATTATCACTTAATAATAAAATTATAGAATTTATTAATGTAAATTACTTTTTTATCATTTTATTTTTATTTTTATCATAGCATCTGTTTTATCATATTTATCCGTCTTTTCTTCGTATCTATTTTACAATTGTATTATTTTATTGCACAAAGAACCGCTTGCGGAGGTAGTGTAGTCTATCCTTGTAAAATAAAACAAAGTTTGAACATGTGACAAGAGAAATATAAAAAGATAAACAAATTTTTGGGTTTGATTTCTATTTTGATCTGGAATCATTTTTTTTTCTAGTGTGTAGTCTGGCTTTTTATAGAAATCCAATTTCCCATGTGATACCTTTATCTTCAGTCGCATTCCGAGCTACAAATGGTCCATAACCATTATCACTTCTAAAAGGAGATAAACATTGGCATCAATAAAATTTGAAAAAAATAAGAAAGAAAGAGTTTATGTTAAAATTTAAACATTTTACATTCCACCTGGTAATGCTAAGATACATCGGTAAATGCTAATCCTGTTTAGGTTGTTTTCCAGTTCCCTATATTTTTAAGTTTAATTTCTTTAAATAATTTTGATATCAGCAAATACTTGTTTGTTGATATATGTTATTTTTTGTTGTTGACAGATATTAATTCAAGTTTATAACATATCTGTTTCTTTCTTACCTTTACCACCAAACCAATTTATACCTTCCCTTAGAATATTTGACATTAGTTCTGTTACATAGTTTCATCATAATCCTTAAACTTTAGAAAACAACTCCGATTTTTGTGCATATAAAGAGGTAATAGTAAAGGACAAGAAGAATCTTTCTTGAAAAAGAAAAGCACGACATTTATCCACCAGGGAACATTGGATAAGGTTGTTCAGCATTTAACAGTGGCAAACCCTTCTAAACATGGTCATGCTGAAGTCTCAACACATTAAGCTTTGGAACAGAAATGGAAAACAAAAAGTCAAGCACTCCGCATGACACACGAGCAATAATCAATGACCAGAGGGCCTGGACAAGTCTAAGGAATTGAAACAACACAAGGTAATTAATAATGCAGTAAGCAAGATAATGAACAATTCATAAATCATAACCATGAGACTGTGTGATCAGCCCTAGCTTAATCAGCCACTGCCTCCAAGAACACCCTTAAGCTTCTTGACTAGATCAGGGTCAAGGAAAGTGGTCTGTGTGATCAAAGGCGTAGAGAAGTTGCTGGCAAAGAGTGCAAAGTCAAGGATTTGGAGGCCAGGGTTTGCACTGCTGAAGATAGCAAAAGCTGTGGCCTTTCTCTTATGAGCTGCAATTTGAAAGTGCAACAAGCCTTGTGGGAAGAGCATAAGCTCTCCCCTTTTGAGTACCTTCTCATAAACAACGTTACTTGATGAGACAAATCCTGCAAGGATGTGACCCTGAGTCACTAGTAGAAGTTCATTGGCACCAGGATGAGTGTGTAGTGGGATAACTCCAGCAGGACCAAGGTCTAACCTTGCTGCTGATAGTCCAAGACCATTGACACCTGGGAATTGACCAACAAATGCTGGGGACACAGCAGCATTGATGATGTTTGTGACATTTGCAGCTTCAGATAAGCCAGCAAACACAAAATCATCTGAAGTAACTTTTGCAGGTGGCTTGCAGGGAAAACCTGCAGGGCCATCTGCACTTGTTAGGTCTGCCACACAGAAATCTTGGACAGTAGCATGGGAAGTGGATAAGAGAAAGGAAAGGAGGAACACAGTGTGGAGAAACATCTTGGCTTGGTAGTGTGAAAGTGTGGATGGGGATGTGAGAATTGTAGGCTACATGATGGTGCTATATATATATAAAGTTTGCTGCAAGTTGGAGCTGAACATAATATACCATGCAGCTAATAATGACAAATGCAAAATTAGAGCCAGAGTAACACTTTTTGGATTCTGTAGAACATTCCAGCTGAAGAGGTCCCCTCTTGTGGCACCAGACACAGAAAATGAAACGTTGTTTTCATAATAATTAAACCTTTTTGGTGAGTAAAGATTGCCCTAATTAATAAATGGCCTTTTTTATCTAATGTTGTAAGGCTCATCAGATAGGAAACAGTAAATACTTCTCTGACAAAATAAATTGTTATATTTATTTTCATTTGCTTCTCCAAAGTTTTATTTATATGTTGCATATTGCTAACTAACGAACTTACTGCTATACTGAAAAGTAAAGCTACAATGGCTACTTTGCAAGTCTTTGCTAGTAATTAATTATCAGAAACAATCAATCAACATCATGTGGAAATTACTCTCACGAATATGTCATGTCAAGCAGCTAATTATCTTATTTTTCCCAATTTTGGAGAATCAAAAGATATTTTGAGCGTGTAAATGCAAAATACTGCATCAGATGGAGAAAGAAACTACATAGGAATGTGGTCCAAAGTCATGTGGGAAGGATAAGAAAGCCATGAATACAGACATTTGACAGCTAAAAGCTTTGCTGTTCTTTCAATAGGAACCAAGTGAATGTGTGGAAAAGAGAAAGCCCCTAATTCCTGCTAAGATTTCTTATCAGTATCATTTGGCTGATATACAAGACTTTTATGGAGTAACTAAAGGGCACAAAGAAAGTTTACATTACCAGTTTGTCCTTTTGATATTAGCTTTTGGCATTCAGGATAAGCTTCTATATTCTGAAATAATATCTATTTTGTTTACTTTTACATAAATATCTTTAAGAAGCTCAAAGTCGAAAGTAAATAATATAAAGAATTTCTTTACAATAATTTCCTTGAAAACTTATTTATAATTTCCTTAAGTTCATTTCTTTTAATTCCAGAAATTTAGCTAAAAGTAAGAATGAAGAATATTGGAATAACAGTAAGAGAGTGAAATATTAATATATTTCTGAGATTTCATGTGCAGGGTTTCTTGAAGACAAGGTAGAAGTGAACAAATCACTACTGCAAGATTAAGATCTTGTTTCTGATACATGAAAAGCAGAATCTGATGAAGTTTCCTTTTCACTATTCACTTCAACCTGCCACTGTGAACGAGATTTTCTTCCCTTTGGACTTTTATTGGACAACGACTTGGCCAGAAATCTAACCATGCAAAGTGAATGATGGATGATGATGCATCACACTGAAGAGTATAGTATCTGTCTTCCAGTAGATTCCGCGGTTACACTATTTCTAACAGTTTCTTTGCTGCCCCTCAAATTCTTTTCAAGAGGAAAACCAAAGAGGAAAGAATAGTGAGGTATTTCACTGGAACCCATATATAAAAGTACAAAACCTCTGGTGAAAATTGGAAGACAGTGAAACCACAAACAAGTTACTCTGATATAATGTTTCTTGCTGCTTAAAAAAATATGGACAAAAAGTTAACTTCCTAGGTAAACCAAAACTACATGGACAGAAAAAGAAGAAGAAGAAAGCTCTACTACATGACTATCGAATGATTAGTCCTTTTTGTCGGTTTTGGCTTAATAGATGCATGGAAGGACCATAATGTTTGTGGAAACAATTCCTAGCATCAAGGTTTTAAATTTTGCAATTTTGTCGAGCTTTATGATATATGTTGTAAGAAAATTTGAACAATTACAGTTGATGTTTAAAATTATGGTCTCAATCATGGAGGGAGTATTCTTACATCACTTTGCAAAAAGAGATTGCATGAAATTTATAATATAGAAAGTTGTGTGAATATACTTTAGAGAAAAAAGGAAAGTTGAATAGGAAAAAAAAAAAAAGAAGGTTATCCAAGTTTGCAAGATTCAGAATTTGAGGAACAAAAAAAGTAGAACTCATTAACAATATTAATCAGATACTACTTTAAAAACTAATAAGTAAAAATCTTACTAATTAATGTACAGTTTCAGTTTCATTTGATAATTAAAACTTTTGTAGCTAAATTTTAAAATTCAATATAAAAGTCAATTATAATTTTTTTTTATAGTAGTAACTATTTTAGTAATTAATAATTCTTTATTTTATAAATTGGTTGGTTATTACAATAATTAACAACTTTTTGTCACTAAAATTGTTGATTAATGAGATATTTTATTGTAATGAATTAGAATTCAATATTCAAAGAAAAAAAATAGAAAATAAAAGGAAAAGTCGTCAATTATAAAAACTTTAAAATAAGTTTTGATAATCATCATTTGATTCAGTTATTCAAGATAAAACACAATCAAGAAGATTATTTTTTTTCAAAGTATTATACAAATGCTTTAAAAAATAGTTTCTCATTCAATTAATCAAAAGTTCTTTTATAAAGAGTCACGTATATCCACTTGAAATCAAAAAAATTTAAATACTAATTATACCTACTGGTTCAATGGTCTAATAGATGATGCTAAGTAATGCGGTCCAATAAAGTCCAATTAATTTCATCACTAAAAAAACTACAAAATATTATAAGACACATCTATTGAGACAAATATTCATATATTAACATTAATTATGAAAAATATCAGTTTATACTCTAATATTCTTTGATGACAAAGATTTATGAAATATTTATTATATAGATTAAGATATCATATTAATATTAATATTAATATTAATATTATTATTATTATTAGTATTTAAGTAAGGTAAGTTATTATTTTATTAATATTAGTTAATATTACGTTACTAATTTATTTCCATGAGTCAACGACCCAAAAGACCCTATAAATATCAAGAAATACATGTTCTCATATACTCATATTTAGTTTTATTAAAGATCCGAATTTTCTTAATGGATCTTTCTTATGTTCAAGTCCTTAAGAACATACCATAGAATTTTTTTTTTTGTTTCATAATTTTCTGAACTTAGATTCTCTATTTTGAACTTTGTATTGTTTCTGTATTATATATTTAAAATATACTCATCGATAATAACAATGATTTTAATGTTTCATAATATATCAAGAAAAATTATAATATATCAACGTTAGTATATTTTTTAATATTTAGTAGAATATAAAAATAAAATATCAAGTATAAAACATTTTTTATTATCTTTTGTGCTTTTCATTATTTTTTGTGCTCGCAATATTTTATAATAGTTAATATCTTATTCATTAGAGTTTAATATACTGAATCTTATATTTTTCAAATTTTTCGTTTGTAATTTTTTCGATCATTACAATATATTTCATGTGCATGATATGATATATAAAGTAATGATTGTATAAACAAACAATATATTAAAAAATATATACACCAAGATTTATATATATATATATATATATACTTTGTTCCCATAATATATATTTTTATTTAATATTTATATAATTATAATATTTTTTTCTCTAAAATATGTATTTTCTTAATGTGATATTTTATAATAAAATTATTTAATTGATATTTAAAATAAAAAATTACTGATACAAATGTGAATACAAATATATATGTTATTTATAAGAACATATATAAAATAAAAATTTTAGACCTATTTAATAGAAAGTAAAAATATTTTGAAATGACAATAAAATAATTAAATCATTACCCATGTAACATCCCAATTTCAGCAGCTTAAAACTAATAAGAAGGGAGTTTCATCATAGTTCCAAAACAAATAATCCAGTGTACACAATATATTAATACGGTCTTACAAAATGTATGACTATAAAAATATATCACTTATACACTTGAACTAAACTAATAAACTTTGTACTACTGACCAAGCTAAAGCTCCCACTATGGAAACCTCCTCTTCAACACTAACACGATGACTCTTCATCCTTCAGAAGTGCCTTTGACATTGCAACCACATCTACTCCCACCGAATAGGTGATCATCGCAAAAGGAAACATACAACACAAGACAGGAACACAAAAAGCAAGGGTAAGCTAATCTGATTAAGGAATCATGCAATTCAATTATAAACAGAAACCATGCAATCTTTCTCATTATCACCAGAATCATATACATGACTTTAGACTCAATATCCGGATTATGTAAGCGACATCGGATCTCTTGGTGGCTTGCACCTGTGACGGTTCCCAAACTCTGCAGAGTTTGGACACAGGGGGTTATCACCCAACCACTCCCAAGGTAAGTCCCATCACCTCTATGACGGATCAGGTTCATAGACCAGGACCTCCTGCTACTCCCCCCGACGTAATCCATCATACTCTACATGAGTCTTAATGGTT
>Ga0209589_1010359_pt1 | contig 13612 bp, 3 predicted proteins | sample CowpeawhiteBW_FD_187525 | JGI IMG/M metagenome (GOLD analysis project Ga0209589, IMG submission 187525) | Root nodule microbial communities of legume samples collected from California USA - Cow pea white BW (SPAdes) (version 2) | ecosystem: Host-associated > Plants > Roots > Nodule | place: USA...
ATAACAATGCTCAAAGTTACAAAAAAATACCTTCAATATCTATAATGGGGTGAACTGAATTATACACCCTAACTAAGCCCTTAGTGGGCATCTTATCGCTAAATTGCATCAAAGTATCCACCACATCCTTCTCACCCACCAACAGATCCTCCCTCGAAATCACCTGATATCTCCAAGGGTTACTGGTCCAGAAGAACGGGAATTTAGTATTACCATCAACAGTATAGAAATGTGACCGACCAGCTGGTTTTACTACAACTTTGAAGAACCCATCTTTGAAATGCTTGAATGACTAAGTGAAGGCCTCCAATTTGTTGAGACCAGGCCGGCTGATTAACGATAACCATGTTATCGAACTCTTCAGCCTCGTGACAAAAAAGTATAGGAACGCTTGGGGAGACGGTTCCAAGTACAGCGCCATGCACAATAATCTGAAAGCTTGCAAGTACGCCCAATTGTTCGGATGAAGCTGAGTAGGGGCAATGTTCAACAATCGTAGCACTCCAATAGTGAATTCGTCGAACGGTAGTCGAATGTGCAACTGTGAGAAGTGGCACATATACATGTAGAAGAATTCTTCGGCTGCTCCTTCTCGACCATGGCACACAAATTCAACAACAATAACCCGCTCTGGAGCAATTATGTCCCTTCGCGCCCCCTTCTCGAAAATAGGTGTACAATTCAACCACGATTTTAACAAACGCGACCATCGAAAATACGATCGCTGAGTCTGCACATCTTCCGCTACCCATTTGTATCTGGTCTTCGCCGGCCAATTACTCTCTACTAGCTCCTGGGGCGGATCTTCCCTATTTTCAACCACCCTCTCCATTGGGATTCTCTCTACACTACCCACTTTTTCCCTATCGCTGCTATCATCTCGACTACTTTCGCTATCCCTAGACCGCTCACTACCCGAATCTGACAACGAAACCTTATCGCTACTACTAGACATACCTGATTTCTTTAGAAAAGATGACGGAGGAGGAAGAGAAGATATCGGACAGCTCTAAACGCACGCGAACGAATTTTTTTGCAAATGAGACAAAGTGAATGACTCTTTTCAATCTATCATCTTCATTTATACACACGAATTTGAAGCATCATAACCCTTTCCCGCCAAAAACATAACTCTTTTCAATCATCACAAAGTACCAAAATGGCAGCGCCAAACCTCCCTAAGTCAGCCTTCTGACGCCCTTTCACCTGCCACAAACCTTTTCAATTGTCACAAACCTTTTCACCTGCCACAAACCTCTTCGCCTCTTATAGCCTTAACATTGTTCATCACACTTAAAGGCTGGGGAACTGGTGTATCACACCTAGCCGATCCCGACTAGCACATCAATACATATCATCCTTCACCGACACATCGTATCGGCAAAGGCTGGGGGACTGGTGTACTGGACCTGGTCAACTTAACCATATAAATGAAAACCCTTACGTATATGCCGAAAACAACCCAAGTACACGACTTGGGTCGGCATGGACTTAAACTCGTAACTGAACGAAGGCTAAACTAACAATAGCCAACCTAGGACAGTGCACGGGCAAGGACGACATCTGACAAGTTGAGAAGTAACCGGATCAGACCACTCCTAAAGACTTAGCAAAATGAAATCTCTCTTGCCATCCAATAAGCCCACAATAGTCGAACTAAGGGCCTGGGCCAACACTTACAGCCCAAACTAAGGCCCGACCCATGCCATAACCAGACATAATTAATACTTTATAAATACACGTGGACCCCATTAATTAAAGGTACGCATTCATTACTCCATTAATCACTGATTTGACCTTCTGAGAGCTTTGACTTACTTGAGCTTCAGAGTCCCTTCTGCAAGTAACCCTTCCTGGGTCCAAGCCGACATATACCAACCGGGAAGATGCCAATTGAGGAGATAGCGGACTACATGGGTAAGGTGACGCTTGTGCCTAACTTATCTTGTTTGTTCTCTGCAGGAACAGGGTTGATTTGGAAAATTAATACAAATACTAATTGGTGATAATTTATCATATATCTTTAATTAATTTATTTATTTAATTATATTAGATATTGATATTATCAACCAATTATATTTGTCATATAGTCTATATCTCTCCAAATATATTTAAATATTTCTCTTTATCTTTATTTTAAAAGATATTTGACAGATTTTAGCAACAGAAAAGCCCAGTCCCATTGCTATATAAAGAGACCAAGGGAGAAGCAGAAAGAAGAAGCTCGGGACTTTGAAGTTTAGGAACCCTTAAGGGGGGACCTAATTTCATTTCCTTTCTCTCTCTATTCTTCTTCTATTTTTATTTTGCCTTCATGGAGTTCTAAACTTCTTAGGTTGATTCCATTGTAATTTCTTAATTGGATTCTGAGGTTAGATCAATTAATTTGTTTGTTCTTTTGATTCTTGTTAAGATTTATTTTCATCTATGTCTTTTGGTTCTTAATTTAGCAAAAGTAATGATTTTTACATTGTAGCAAGTTAGCACGATGTTAAATCTACATAACATAACAATCGTATGAGTCTAAGGGTTTTTAAATTTTAATTGAGAAGTTACTTTGATTAATTTTAGAAACTTTCATATGATTGAATGAGTTTTTGCTAATAATTGAGAAGTTACTTTGATTAAAGGTGATAACTTAGATTAAAATTAATCAAGAAGTTACTTTGGTTAATAAGCTTTTTACTAAATAGAAGAGGTAAAAGAATGGACATGATTAGGATTAGTAATATTTAATTGACAAGTTACTTTGGTTAAATTTACTATGATTATCTACAAAGTTCTTGCTTTTGATTGAGAAGTTACTTTGGTTAAAAGTAAGGATGTCAACAAATTAATTGAGAAGTTACATTGATTAATTTAATGTTTTAAACAAGAAATCAATAACAATAATCTTTAGAAAACCAATGATGAATCCTATTTTGAAAAAGCAGAGGAATCGACCTATTTTTTTTTCTTTACTGTTGTTTCTATCTTATTTTATCTTTTTATCTTTATCTCTCATATTTTTATTATTTTATTTGACTAACTTATTTGTATAGTTTTATGAGAACTAATTTGTTAAAAATCAATTCCGTGTTCGTTCGGAGACGACTTAGGGTTAACTTTACCCTTTCTATTTCTTTAACTACTATCTTAACAATATTGAAGTTGCTATAGTTTAGTAGTATTAATTTGATCGCGTCAACGACAGTGTTATCAAATTTGCAATGGTTTGAGGGTGATATCAAGATTACAATTACGTCCGCAATTTATTTTTTAGCTTAATTATGAAAATGATGTAAAAATATGGTTTTTTAAATTATTTTTACAAAAATAGATAATAACGTAAATTTGAAAATTGTTATAAAATAAGATTTAAAAAGTAATTTTCAATTATTAATTTTTTTATTACATTATTTTAAAAATATTTTTTTATTAAAATATCTTACTTTCATTTATAAATTTTAATATTTTTTTTACGATAAATTAAACTTATATAATAATAATTTTTAAATATTTTAAAATAAAGGAATATTTGGTAATCTTATTTTTTCTTTACATAAATATAATTATTAATCTACCACATCCATCAAATTACTCACAAACTTTAACAAACTTTACTCTATATCCACCCACTTTCACCTTTAATCCACTTAAATTAAACAACACAAACTTCACACTCTAATCCACTTAAATTGATCATATCACTCTCCCTCCAATCAACATTGACGGAGAAAGGGGAAGGAATATGGAAATTGCTCTATTTTTCAATCATCTCTGTTATCCAATGATTTGAGGGTGATATCAAGATTACAATTATGTCCACAATTTATTTTTCAGCTTAATTATGAAAATGATGTAAAAATATAGCTTTTAAAATTATTTTTACAAAAATAATTAATATCGAAAATTTTAAAATTGCTATAAAATTAGGTTTAAAAAGTAATTATTAATTATAAAAATTTTGTTACATTATTTTATAATTATTTTTTTAATGAAATATGTTATTTTCATTTATACATATTAATATTTTTTCTACAACAAATAAAACTTATATAATGATAATTTTTAATCATATTTAAAATAAAAGACAATTTGGTAATCTTGTTTTTTCTTCATTTAAATATAACCATTTAATTATGAAAATGATGTAAAAATATGGCTTTCGAAATTATTTTTACAAAAATAATTAGTAACGAAAATTTGAAAATTGTTCTAAAATAAGGTTTAAAAAGTAATTATTAATTATAAGTTTTTTTGTTATATTATTTTATAAATATTTTTTCATTAAAATATGTTCCTTTAATTTATACATTTTAATATTTTTGGTACGACAAATCAAACTTATATAATGATAATTTCTAATTATTTTCAAAATAAAGGACAATTTGATAATCTTGTTTTTCTTTGATTTAAATATAATTTTTAATCTATCACATCCAACAAATCGCTCATAAACTTTAACAAACTTTTCTCTAAATGCACCCAGTTTCACCTTTAATCCACTTAAAGGGAACAACACAAACTTCACACTGTAATCCACTTGATGTCATCCTTTCCCTCTCCCTCCAATCAACCTTGAAGGAGAAAGAGGGGAAGGAAGAGGAAAATTCCTCTATTGTTAAATTATTCACTAGTACAAAAACTCATATTTCTTGCAAATTTTGTTTTGATTTTTTTTTTGTAGGAAACACTTGTAAATTTTGTTATGAAAAAAAATTGCAGGAAATTGCTGCCAATTTTTTTGCAAAATATTTTGTATAAATCACTTTTCGCAATAAATTTTATAGGAAATACTTGCAAATTTTATAATTTTGTAGGAAATAATTACCCATGAAGGAATTACCTGCCAAATAAAATTCTTAGAAAAAATAGGAGGAAAAAGTCTTTTCTTGCAAATTTTTTTAACTAATTTGCAAAACAATTCCCATGTAATATGAGAATTTTTAGTAGTGATTACTGTTATGTCTTGGTTTGAGGGTGATATAAAGATTATAATTATGTCCGCAATTTATTTTTTCAGCTTAATTATGAAAATGATGTAAAAATATGGCTTTTAATTTTTGTTACAAAAATAATTAATTAAGATAATTTGAAAATTATTCTAAAATAAGGTTTAAAAAGTAGTTATTAATTATAATTTTTTTTACATTATTTTGTAAGAAATTTTTAATAAAATATTTTATTTTCATTTATGCATGTTAATATTTTTTCTACAATAAATCAAACTTATACAATCATAATTTTTAATCATTTTTAAAATAAAGGACAATTTTGTAATATTGTTTTTCTTGATTTAAATATAATTTTTAGCCTCTCACATCCATCAAATCACTCACAAACTTTAACAAACTTTACTCAAAATTCACCCTCTTTCACCTTTAATCCACTTAAAGTGAATAATACAAACTTCACACTCTAATCCACTTGAATTCATCATCTCCCTCTCCCTCCAATCAACCTTGAGGGAGAGGGGAAGGAAAAGGGAAATTCTTGTATTTTTAAATCATCTCAGTTATGTCTTGGTTTGAGGGTGATATCAAGATTACAATTATGTAAGCAATCTATTTTTCTGCTTAATTATGAAAACGATGTAAAAATTTGACTTTTCAAATTATTTTTAGAAAAATAATTAATAATGAAAATTTGAATATTATTCTAAAATAAGGTTTAAAAAGTAATTATTAATTATAAAATTTTTTATTACATTATTATATAAATATTTTTTTAATAAAATATTTTATTTTCATTTATACACATTAATATTTTTTTCGACAACAAATCAAACTTATGCAATGATAATTTTTAATCATTTTTAAAATAAAGGACAATTTGGTAATCTTGTTTTTCTTTGATTTGATTATAATTTTTAATCTATCACATGCATCAAACACTCACAAACTTTAACAAATTTTACTCTAAATCCACCCTCTTTGACCTTTAATCCACTTAAAGTGAACAATATAAATTTCACACTCTAATCCACTTGAATTCATCATCTCCCTCTCCCTCCAATCAACTTTGAGGGATAGAGGGGAAAGAAGATGAAAATTCCTCTATTTTTCAATCATCTCTTTTATGCAGTGGTTTGAGGGCGATATCACGATTACAATTATGTCCGCAAATTATTTTTCAACTTAATTATGAAAATGATGTAAAAATATGCCTTTTAAAATTATTTTTACAAAAATAATTAATAACGAAAATATGAAAATTGTTAATTTATCAGATCCAACAAATCACCCATAAAGTTTAACAAACTCTACTCTCCAGTTACTTTTACCTTTAATCCACTAAAAGTTAACAACACAAACTTCACAATGTAATCCACTTAATGTCATCATCTCACTCTCCCTCCAATCAACCTTAACGGACAGAGGGGAAGGAAGATGGAAATTCCCCTATTTTTCAATCATCTCTGTTATGCAATTATTTGAGGGTGATATCAAGATTACAATTATGTTCGTAATTTATTTTTCAGCTTAATTATGAAACTGATGTACAAATATGGCTTTTGAAATTATTTTTACAAAAATAATTAATATCAAAAATTTTAAAATTGTTATAAAATAAGCTGTAAAAAGTAATTATGAATTCTAAAAATTTTTCTTACATTATTTTATAAATATTTTTTTAATGAAATATGTTATTTTAATTTATACATATTAATATTTTTTTCTACAACAAATCAAATTTATATAATGGTAATTTTTAATCAAATTTAAAATAAAAAACAATTTTTGGTAATCTTGTTTTTTCTTGATTTAAATATAATTTTTAATCTATCACATCCATCAAATCACTCACAAACTTCAACAAAATTTACTCTAAATCCACTCACTTTCACCTTTAATCCCCTCAAAGTGAACAAAACAAGTTTCACACCCTAATCCACTTGAATTCATCCTCTCCCTCCAATCAACGTTGAAGAAGAGAGGGAAAGGAAGAGGGAAATTCTTCTATTTTTCAATCATCTATGTTATGCAATGGTTTGAGGGTGATATCAAGATTACAATTATGTCCGCAATTTATTTTTCAACTTAATTATGAAAATGATGTAAAAATATGGCTTTTGAAATTATTTTTACAAAAATAATTAGTAACGAAAATTTGAAAATTGTTCTAAAATAAGGTGTAAAAAGTAATTATTAATTATAAAATCTTTATTATATTATTTTATAAATATGTTTTTATTAAAATATGTTACTTTAATTTATACATTTTAATATTTTTTCTACGACAAATCAAACTATTATAATCATAATGTTTCATTATTTTTAAAATAAAGGACAATTTGGTGATCTTGTTTTTCTTTGATTTAAATATAATTTGTAATCTATCACATCCATCAAACCATTCACAAACTTTAACAAACTTTACTCTAAATCCACCCTCTTTCAACTTTAATCCACTTTAAGTGAACAACATAAACTTCACACTCTAATCTACTTGAATTCGTCATCTCCCTCTACCTCCAATCAACCTTGACGGAAAGATAGGGAAAGGAAGATGAAAATTCTTCTATTTTTAAATCATCTCTGTTATGTAATGGTTTGAGGGAGATATCAAGATTACAATTATGTTCTCAATTTATTTTTCAACTTAATTGAAAATGATGTAAAAATATGGCTTTTGAAATTATATTTATAAAAATAATTAATAGCGTAAATTTTAAAATTGTTATAAAATAAGGTTTAAAAAGTAACTGTTAATTATAAATTTTTTTATTACATTATTTTATAAATATTTTTTATTAAAATATGTTACTTTCATTTATAGGTTTTAATATTTTTTCTACGACAAATCAAACTTATATAATGATAATTTTTAATCATATTTAAAATAAAAGATAATTTTGTAATCTTGTTTTTCCTTTATTTAAATATAATTTTTAATCTATCACATCCATCAAATCACTCACAGAGATTAACAAACCTTACCCTAAATCCACCCACTTTCACCTTTAATCCAATTAAATTAAACAAGACAAACTTCACACTGTAATCAACTTGAATTGATCATCTCAATGTCCCTCCAATCAATCTTGACGAAGAGAGGGGAAGAAAGATGGAAATTCATCTATTTTTCAATCATCTCTGTTATGCATTGATTTGAGGGTGATATCAAGATTACAATTATGTCCGCAATTTATTTTTCACCTTAATTATGAAAATGATGTAAAAATATGGCTTTTGAAATTATTTTTACAAAAATAATTAATAACGAAAATTTTAAAATTGTTATAAAATAAGGTTTAAATAGTAATTATTAAATATAAATTTTTTTATTACATTATTTTATAAGTATTTATTTAATGAAATATGTTATTTTCATTTATACATATTAATATTTTTTCCACCGCAAATCAAACTTATATGTCACACAGAATAAAGTAGAAACGCAGTCAAGGAGTTTAAACCTCACTTCTTACAAAAGTTTGAGGCACACCACGATGCCAAACCATAATAGAATACAAGGTTCAAAGGTAAACTGAATTAAATGTAAAGAACAAACATTACATGTACCATAGCCCTATAGTAAGACCCAAAGTAGGAGAATCAGTCCAGGCAGACTACGCAGCGGGATCATCCCTTCCCTGTTGACCTCGAGTGCCTCTCGCATTTGCTCACATCAACAAGTTGATGATCATCGTAAAAGAAGAAGAACCACATACAAGACAATCAAACAAGCAACATGGTAAGCTAGAGTAAAACAGTTCATCAAGTAATCACATGCATTACACAATCCAAGCATTTTATATATCATCCAAACATGTTCTGACTTCTCAGACAATACACTAGACTCTGACTCGACTCATCCAGATACATATAATATGGTCAGATTCAGCAGATGCTTGCACTTCTGGTGGATACCTCTACTCACCCCCAAGCTGCTCACCCTTGAGCTATGTGTTACATGTGTTACAAGTGTTACAATAATTCAATCCCCCACACACAAGGTTAGCCCTTAATGAGTTTCAGGCCTCCTGCTACTCTCACCACAAGAGTCAGTCCGCTCTAAGTGAGACTAACTGACTCCTTAGAGTGTTAGGATGCAATCCTTACCTTGAATCCTTACCAAATTATATAAATGGGGCACCACCATGGACACCCATTAATAGGGGCCATGGAATTACGTCCCAACCACTGAAGCACAACCCTAATCCACCTACTTTCACCTTTGATCCACTTAAAGTGAACAACACAAACTTCACACTGTAATTCACTTGAGGTCATATTCTCCGTCTCCCTCCAATCAACCTTGAGGGAGAAAGAGGGGAAGGAAAGGTGAAATTCTTCTATTTTTAAATCACCTCTGTTATGTCTTAGTTTGAGGTTAATATTAAGTTTACAATTATGTCCGCAATTTATTTTTCAACTTAATTATGAAAATAATGTAAAAATATGGCTTTTAAAATTATTTTTACAAGAATAATTAATAACGAAAATTTGAAAATTGTTCTAAAATAAGGATTAAAAAGTAATTATTAATTATACATATTATTTTGTAAATATTTTTTCAATAAAATATTTTATTTTCATTTATATATATTAATATTTTTTCTACAACAAATCAAACTTATATAACGATAATTTTTAGTCATATTTAAAATAAAGAAAAATTTGGAAATCTTTTTTTTCTTTATTTAACTATAATTTTTAATCTATCACATCCATCAAATCACTCACAAAGTTCAACAAACTTTACTCTAAAACCACTCACTTTCACCTTTAATCCCCTTAAAGTGAAAAAGACAAGCTTTAAACTCTAATCCACTTGAATTCTTCCTATCACTCTCCCTTCAATCAATGATGAGGGAGAGAGAGGGAAAGGAAGAGGGAAATTCCTCCATTTTTCAATCATCTCTGTTATGCAATGATTTGAAAATGATATGAAGATTACAATTATGTCCGCAATTTATTTTTAAGCTTAATTATGAAAATGATGTAAAAATAAGGAAAATTTAAAAATTCTTATAAAATAAGGTTCAAAAAGTAATTAGTAATTATAAAATTTTTTATTACGTTTTTTGATAAATATTTTTTGATTAAAATATGTTACTTTCATTTATACATTTTAATATTTTTCTACGATAATCAAGCCTATAAAATGATAATTTTTAATTATTTTTAAAATAATGGACAATTTGGTAATCTTATTTTTCCTTGATTTAAATATAATTTTTAATCTATCACATCCAATAAATCACACATAAATTTTAACAAACTGTACTCTAAATCCACCCTCTTTCACCTTTAATCCACTTAAAGTGAACAACACAAACTTCACACTCTAATTCAATTGATGCCATCCTCTCCCTCTCCCTCCAATCAACGTTGAGGGAGAGAGGGGAAGGAAGAGAGAAATTCTTCTATTTTTAAATCATCTCTGTTATGCCATGCTTTGAGGGTGATATCAAGATTACAATTATGGCCACAATTTATTTTTTGAACTTAATTATGAAAATGATGTAAAATTATGGCTTTTAAAATTATTTTTACCAAAATAATTAATAATAAAAAATTGAAAATTGTTCTGAAATAAGGTATAAAAAGTAATTATTAATTATATATTTTTTTATTAAATTATTTTATAAATTGTTTTTAATAAAATATGTTATTTTAATTTATACATATTAATATGTTTTCTACAACAAATCAAACTTATATAATGATAATTTTTAATCATATTTAAAATAAAGGACAATTTGGTAATCTTGTTTTTTCTTGATTTAAATATAATTTTTAATTTGTCACATCCATCAAATCACTCACAAACTTCAACAAACTTTACTCTAAATCCACCCACTTTCACCTTTAACGTGAACAAGACAAGCTGCACACTCTAATCCACTTGAATTCATCTGTTTCCTCTCCCTCCAATCAATGTTGAGGGAGAGAGAGGGGAAGGAAGAGGGAAATTTCTCTATTTTTCAATCATTTATGTTATGCAATGGTTTGAGGGTGATACCAATATTACAATTGTTTCTACAATTTATTTTTCAACTTAATTATGAAAATGATGTGAAAATATGGCTTTTAAATTTATTTTTACAAAAATAATTAATAACGAAAATTTGAAAATTGTAATAAAATAAGGTTGAAATAGTAATTATTAATTATAAATTTTTTTATTACATTTGTTCCTGCAGAGATCAAACAAGATATGTCAGACACAAGTATTACCTTACCCTGGTCCGCCATCTCCTCAGTAGGCTTCTTCCCGGTTGATAAATCGCTTATGGGTATCTCGGTGTGATCGGTTTGGACCTAGGAGGGGATACTTGCAGAAGGGACTCTAAAGCTCAAGTCAGCAAAATCTCTTAGAAAGTCAAATCTGGTGATTAGCGAAGTAATGAATGCGTACCTTTAATTCGTAGAGTCCATGCATATTTATAGATTATTAATTATGTTTGGCCACGTCATGGGTTGGGCCCTTGTTTGGGCTGTAGGTGGGCCTAGGCCCTAGCCCAAGCCCTTAGTTTGATTATTATGGGCTTGGTGAATCTCATTGAAACGTTCTGTTTTTGCCAAGTCCTTGGTTAGTTTCGTGGAGTTATCGGCCTAGGCCGGTTACCCTTTAGTGGTTGATGAGTGCGTATTTTTGCGCTTATTTAATATTTAATTCTGGGTATTTAATTGAATTTGTGTGCTTAAAGAGTGATTTAATTGATAATTCTGATAATTAGGCTATTTGAGCATGTGTGATAAAAATGTCTTAAAAAGTGATTTTTAGATGCATAAATTATTTTTGGATATTTTAACGTTTGTTGATGCAGCTGAAGTTAAGATTAAGCTCATTTAAGGTGGGAAAATAAATTGATTGAAGTTACAAACCACCTTTTAACAAGGCTGAAATTAGCAAGTTCTTGAAAAATTACTTATGCACCCCTAGTTTTTACTTGTACACTCCCCTCTTTCTAAATGGGTCTCACCAAAAATCTATTCTGCACCCCCTAATATGTCTATTTCCACCCCCTCCTACCACTTAAACTCGATTCAACCAGATGTTGCCATGTGGCAATCCCCACCTTTCAAACCAAGCCAACCATATGCTGACATGTGGCATTAATCCTTGCAAACACATGCACCAATTAGACATTGCCACGTCATCATCTCCTCCATCTCACACATGAAACCCTAACCCTATTTTCAGCCACCATGACCACCCTCCACGACAGCTGCCACCGTTCACCGTCAAAGCACCGTGAGTTGCGCTACACCATGCCGGAAATCGCGTTCTCTTCTTCACGCATCTGAGCCAGTTCCATTTCCATCATCTACACCTGCATCGAAACCCACTAACCCAGCAGTCGTGCCTGAAGACAAATGCACCATTGACGATGAAGCAGGAACGCCCATGGATTCCATCATTGCATCTGCGGCAATTCACCAGATCTACGACGTTGCATCAACGTAATCGCGGACCTGCAAAGCATGAACCAGAAGACGCTACACCCATAAGCTTTCATCGCACCACCATGGAACCACCATTTCCATCGTGCACCAGATTAGACCTGTAGCAGCGCGTCCGTCACACCATCCTCCACGATGCAACGGCTGAATCTCATTCGTTCACTTTCACCACGCATCTGTAGTGATGTCACAGATCACCTCGTGTCCATGGCAGCAACACTCTCCATCTTCTGCAACAACGAACGTGAATCCCATTGTTGCACCTGCACTTCAACATTGCGTAGTCGTGAAACGAGAAGAAACACCAACACGCACCAGATTCCATCACCTCCATTACAGCACTTCACTGGAAAACACAAACCAGTCGCGGCACCAACCACCATCGTTGCCTCCACCACGAACCTGCAACTCGCCTACAGCACCACTCCCTCGCGAGCAACATCGCAGCGGCAGTACATTTCGGAGTGCACCATGGTAGCAGCCGTCAAAGCTCATTCCTCTCCGCAACCAAAGTGTAAAACTGAAACCCTAATTTTGGAGAGAAAAGGAGCTGCCACGTGTTAGTCTGCTATTGCACAGTCAAACTGGTCAAAGCAGGTCAAATAGTCAACTCTGGTCAAATATTCAAATTCTGGTCAATATTGTAAAAATGGTCAAATAAGAGGGGCAGAATTGGAAATTGGACAGAAATTAAGTTACTAATTAATTAAATAAAGATAAAATATTTTAGCAACCGAAGAGATAAAGTCCAAGTCCAATTGAAGCCTATATAAAGAGGCCAAGGGAGAAGCAGAAAGGGGGAACAAGTTCGGGACTTCGGAGTTTTGGAACCCTTGGGGGGCCTAATTTCGTTTCCTTTCTCTCTCTTTTCTTCTATCCATTCTTCTATTTTTATTTTGCATTCATGGAGTTCTAAAATTCTTGGATTGATTCCATTGTAATTTCTTAATTGGATTCTGAGGTTAGATAAATTAATTCCTTTATTCTTTTTATTATTGTTGAAGTTTTAATTCATTTATGTCTTTTATCTTTGAATCACGTAAAAAGTAATGATTTTAAATCTATATGCATGTTGATCATATGAGTTCAAGGGTTTTTAAATCTAATTGAGACTTTACTTTGATTTTATTTAGAAACTTTCATGTGATTAAATGAGTTTTTACCAATAATTGAGACTTTACTTTGATTAAAGGTATTTACTCTAACGAAAATTA
>Ga0209589_1010361_pt1 | contig 13611 bp, 12 predicted proteins | sample CowpeawhiteBW_FD_187525 | JGI IMG/M metagenome (GOLD analysis project Ga0209589, IMG submission 187525) | Root nodule microbial communities of legume samples collected from California USA - Cow pea white BW (SPAdes) (version 2) | ecosystem: Host-associated > Plants > Roots > Nodule | place: USA...
TTTTATTTTTTTTTTTTTTGTTTTTTTTTTTTCGTTTTAACTCTTTCAACCACCAAAATAGGTAAAAAAAATTAGGCTCAAAACTGAAATTTTTGGAGGTATAGAAGAATATCTGGGGGTGCGGGGAGAAGCCCCGATACTAATATCATATCTATCGTGTGTTGGGTCCTAAAATACAACAAATAAAAAAAAGGTTTCAATTTCAGGAAGATAATACACTATTTTTATTCAACAAGATGGAATGAAAAAAGAAAATTAAGTTCATCTAATTTTTATATATTATTATATAATATACTTTAGTACTTTGAGAAGTTTTCTTGCCTATATATTTGGTGCCCTTTATACTATTAAAAGTTTGGTTTGCAACTATAAAGGAGAATCAGTAACATGTTATTTGAAGAATTATTAACAATAAAAAAAATCCTTTCTTCCTTAAATATGCATATTATAAATAAGGTGGGTTGCTTTTGAAAGAGAAGGATCTGAACCCTTGTCAAATGCTAGTGGAGGTATTGAAATTTGTTGAATATTGATAATCTTGTATGTGTTATTCTGAGAGGTTTATTTGGACTCTGTTACAATGACTTTGTTTCAACTTTTCAACGACTACAAAATCAAATTAAAAAAATCTTCATAAGCTAAAATCAGCTTAAAGTTAAAATTTAAAATCTATACAAATTATATAAGAGAACTTGTATAAACTTGTATTTAAGGTAACCAAAAATTAATTTCTTATGCATAACTTCATCCAAAGGCTCAGCGGTTATATTCCCTACTTTTGATACAAAATTATTGCTACTAGTTTTATATTACGGAAGATGTAAATGTAATATTCTCTTACCAATTTGCAGATTAAAACTTTGCTGCATAAAATATTTTTCAGTATACTGAACAAGGAAATCATGTTCATGGCAATCAACAAATGGAGCAAGATGACGAAGAACAATATAATTCATCTCATTTATTAGTGTTAGGGAACTTTAGACTTATGTTAGGAAATTTTTCTTAGAGATATTATCACAAGACTTTTTTTTATTTAGATGTTTGGATTTTATAATTTTTGGATTTTTTATGTTGTTTAACCTAGGTTTGAACGTTGTATGTTTAAAATATTTGCTTTAATGAATGATTATTAGATATTTATAAATTTTCTTAATGTCGTAAATTTTTGTGAAGACGTGTCTCAGAGAATCCAAAACTTTGTTTGTATTTTAATTGTGTTGATGCATTATTTTTTGTTGATACCCTCTGATGCTTTTGTGTCCTAAAACTATTATACATTGGTGAAAACTTTTATGTTATTTTGTACTATTTGATGGATATACTTTGATCATTGTAGGATTGATTATCTATCCTTTTTAAATAGGTATTGCAAATATTGGAGGTATTTAAACACTTTTTGTGAATCATTTATTTTCTTTGTCTTCTTTTTTTATTATGGGCATAGGTTTATGGACATGACTCATAATAGAGAATGAATAACACTAAAGTAATTGCAATTAACAAAATAATATTTGCAGGAGATTAATAGAATTGCAATAAATTAGCTAATCAATTGTGATACAAATTAGTGATAAAAGAATTGCGACAAATTAACTATGAATTAGCGAGAATAAAATTGCGACAGATTAGTTACAGATTAGCGAGAAAAGAATTACGACAGGTTAGCTACGGATTAGCGAGAAAAGAATTGCGACAGATTAGCTACGGATTAGCGAGAAAATAATTGCGATAGATTAGCTACAAATTAGCGAGGAAAAAATTGAGACAAATTAGCTATGAATTAGCGAGAAGAGAATTGCGACAGATTAGCTACGGATTAGCGAAAACAAAATTGTGATAGATTAGCTACGGAAGTTTTCGTAACTAATATATAAAATTTTTGTAGTGAAACCATAATTGCATATCCAATTATACTCATGCCAACACTTTAACATTTACCAAAAATCACCTCCTATACAAATCCAATTCCAGCAATCAATCCCAATCACAATCCTTATGTGATAACATTCTAATTACCTCAAACATAAAAAAAAAAAAGATTCATTTACCAAAATAGTGGTTCCTAACACCCAATTAAATATATTACATCCAACCCCTGCTTTCATCTTTCAAACATATTTTCACCCTCCTTTAATACTCTCTGATATCATTTATAGTATTTTCAATTACCCTCACAGAACCCAAAACGCGGACAACTAATTAAAATAACAATTGACACTGTTGTCCCGCCTATCGCTTGGCGGCACAATTCCTGCTGCCAATTGGCACATCATATTATGGGAAACCCATATTCCACTCGCACCAACAACAATCCAAGACAATTAATTTTGCATTTCAATCAATTAATTACACGAATCTAGATCAAATTAATTTATCCTTTTTTATCCGCTTCTACTCAACATTATACAATCGTAATTTAATCCCAATTATACTAAAGAAATTAAACCAGTAAATCATCTCCCAAACCCTAACAAGGTTGCCGCATGTGGTTGTTTCCCCTTTAATCCCCAAGACTCATACACACACATAAATAGTCGTAAATTTCACACTTTTCATGAATTCAAATAATGCACACCAACAATTCTAGAGAATCCAACCAATCACAAAATAAAAAAGAATGCAAAAAACGCTCAAAGCTTGCATCGCCTCGCGGGCTCACCCTTTTCGCCGGGCGGTTCATCTCGAAAACCCAGAATTGGGTTCATCACTCATGCATCGTCTGGCGGCACAGTCAAAGCCGCTAGGAGGTTTTTGGGAATTTTTCCATAAACGCGAAAACTAGAAGAGTTTAATTCTATAGAGGCACTATATTCACGCATCACAATATGAAAAACAATCACAAAGCATGTATACACATAAAGGAACTCCCCTAACTTGGATTACTAGCTTGTCTTGATGATTCTTAGTGCTTCTTCTTTGACTACCAATGTCTTCCTTAGCTTTTCCTCCGTCCAATTCCTTTGCTCACTCAATAACCACCATGGTTACTCTATAAAACCTCTCTTTCCAACACTAACGAGAATGTAGTACCAAATTCACCCTTTGCTTCCCATTCTTGCAACTAGGGTTCTTCTGCCCATTCACATTCACGCCAAAATAAATTTTGACAAAAAAGAAAGCTTGCTTCACTCTTAGCAAGGTTTGAACACATAACCATTCAATTACAAAGCAAGTGCACAACCAATTCAACCAATTCATGTTTCATGATAATTCCTACACCTCTAGGAATATAATATCATGCACCATTGTAAAACATATCATTAAAATAACACACAATTAAATTAACACACGATTTAGCTTACATAGGACTCGAACCCAAGTACTTTCACATAATCAAATACTTTTTTTAACATCCTGACTGTATGTTACGGATTTAATTAATATCATAAAGAAAATATAAAGAACTTCATTTACTAAAATACCATTTCCCAAAAATGCGGGAAATTTAAAACATTTAATACCTCAAAATTTATTAAAAAAACATAATTATAACTCCAATTACAAAACTCAAGTATGATATTTTAATATATTACAACTGGTTCAAAAATATATTAAAACTCTGATAAATTCCCAAGCTAGCCCACACTCTGAGCCTATGCCTCACTAGAACCACTTGTAATATCATCTGCTCCCGTGTACCGCGTACACGATCATCGCCAAACACAAACAGATAGGGTGAGCTAATATCAAACCATCATATGTATATAAAAATATTATATATCCAATTAATTATACCAAGAAAATTCCCCTCTTTCATCCCACACGACCACAACCATGTTTTGATATCATAAGCACATCAAAAGAAATCCACCATTTGATCTCACATGGCCACAACCATGATTTGATATCCAGAAACATCAAAGGAATCTCATCTTTTCCTTCCACATGGCCACAACCATGTTGACTGTGTTCTACATCTTCTTGTGAGTACCTCAAGATGTCTTGCTGCCATACCTATCGGCCACAACCGATAGAGCACATGTGGGAAACCATGCTACGAATCAAAAACCGTAACGCCAGGTGGAGTTCCCAATACGAACATAGTCTGTAACGTCCCAATACTACCAAACTCGTCAACTATTTACTGAGAAGGGCAATCTATCTAGACCTATCCGTACTGGCCACAACCAGCACACTCACATTGGCAACACTCGTCAACTCGAGCCACAACTCAAGAGATCCTCGTGTTCATCCGCTATCCCGAGCAACAACTCAAGGGACGTCATTTTGAGCCACAACTCAGAGAATTCCACGTGCTTAACCCCTATCCCGAGCCACAACTCAAAGGATATGTTCCGAGCCACAACTCAAGAGTTCCTCGTATTCATCCGCTATCCTGAGCCACAACCCAAGGGACGTCATTCTGAGCCACAACTCAAAGAATGTCATGTGCTTAACCCCAACCTGAGCCACAACTCAAGGAACACCAGGAAGCCCACCTTTGAGATCTCTTAGAAGCCTTGTAGACCACGCATCACAAATCAAACACAATAAAATCTGCTTAGGCTAAAAGTCTTTGTCCAAACACCTAACCCTATCTCGCTTAAGCTAGGCTCACTCGCTTGAGCGAGCACGTTGTGCAACAGCAGTCCACGAACTCTCGCTTGAGCGAGCTCCTTCTCGCTTGGGCGAGACCATCCTTCACCCAGAACTAATGTGCCTCGCCTAGGCGACGAGTTTAAATAGAACCCAACATCCATTGAATTCTCGCTTAGGCAAGAGTCTCTCGCCTGAGCGAGCCATGCTTTCGCTCAAGACAGAGCTTCATGCCTAAGCGAGATGCTCAAGCAAAAGCTCCCAACACTCTCGAGTTATCGCTTAGGCGAGGCACACTCGCCTAAGCGAGATGGCCTGTCGCCCAAGACCAAAACCCTTCGCTCGAGCGAGATGCTCGAGCATAAACAAACTCGATTCTCTGCTAATCTCGCCTAGGCGAGCCTGGCTCTCTTAAGCGATAATTGCAGACTTCTGCACTGTTACGCAAACAGACGCCATCAAACATGCCCAATTCACATCCCAACATCAATAACCAGCAATTGACAAAACATGCACAACACATATGACATAATTTAGGCTCAATTGATCACCAAATTTGGAATTTAAACCATAAACATCATATATAGTACCAAACTCATCATTTTCATATGGAGGCATTGTGCATCATTCATACAATATCAAGAAACCAATCATTCCCAAACCACAATAGACTGAGCATAGAATTCATGGCACACAAACACCAAACAAATCATGTAATTTCTCATAACAGTTCGAAAACTTAGGTTCAACTCCCCTAACCTGGATGCCTTTGCTTAGAAAATGCATATTTTGAGAATTCCTCCTTGATCACCGGGCAACCCAACACCTCCCTTTCAATCAGCTCTCAATTGCCCCTCACTAGTCACTTTTTTACTATAATTTCGTGCACCTTACAAGTTTTCAGAAAACCAGCCTCCAAAAACCCTCTTCTCTCTCCCAATTTGCCTTTTAAAGGGTGCCTTAATGTGGTTTAATGAAAAAAAAAACGAAATTGGTTTTATGGTGAGGTTAATTGTGTTATTCAAGGGCCATTATCTGGTTGTTTTTCAGCCCCCTAATTATTTGGTTGTTTTTCAACCTTTCTGCTAGAGTTTTCTCTACCCTTTCATATTCAGGCCACAACTAATTTTATTTTAGAAAAAAAAAGAGTTAAATTAGAGTTCACCAATGTTTGAACCCATACCATGCTCATCATCAAATAAATGCACAACCACTCAAGCAATTTATGATTTATGATAATTCACATAATTCTATAATTATGTTATAACTCAACATGATCATGCATATTATTAAAAATTAATAATAAATCAAACAATATATAATTGGGATACATTGGACTTGAACCCAAGTCCTCTAACACAATAAAATATTGTCAACCAATTGAGCTAGTACTTTTCCACGTTACATTAATTAATTAATTAATTAATTTTCACGGGTCTTACATTTTTCACCATTTAATCTAGTACTTTTCCATGTCATGAAAACTAATAATTAATGTCATAAAGACTTCCCTTACCCGCATTTATTAAATAATTATTTATTTAATTATTTAAATTCCTCGGGTCTTACATCTTCTTCCTAACTCACGGTTTTGTTATCCTAAAATTCCTTTTGAAGAGCTTTGTTCATTTTTTACCTTTATTTGTTTTATCTTTGGCATTCTACTCTTGACTTTGGAATTATAATGTGGTATAGGAACTTTTGATATTTGGCCAAGACTAGAGGAAGCCCTTCCAAGCATTAGAGACCTTTTTGGACCTCAAAGGTTGAGTTGGAGAGAAGAAGAAAAAGGAGTGAAACACTTAGAGAGGAATACAAAACATTTTTGCTTGTATTGCAATTTTTGGATTTGTAATCTTATATTTGTTTGGACTTGTAATTCATGGCCAAGTTAGGTGTCTTAGGGGAGTCATAGGTACTCAATATTGTAACATTCCGACCGGATATTACGGGTTTAAATAATAAAATAAAATAAGAAAATAAAATCTCATTAATTATAAATTCATTCCCAAAAATGAGGGAAATTGCAAATAATTTATTTCATAATAAAGATAACTCTAAATTCAAATTTCTCAAAATTCAATAAAGTACCAAAAATAGTCATATAATAGTTTACAACTTTATTCGAAAACCATAAGTGATAAAAACTCAAGAAACTGTTCCCATGAGTTTTTCCCCGCTCCGTTGCTAAGTTTCACCAGATCCACTTGCAACATCATTTGCTCCCGTGTACTGCGTACACGATCATCGCCAAACACAAACAGATAGGACGAGCTAACAAAATAAACATATATATATATATATATATATATATATATATATATATATATATATATATATGGCACAATTATACAATCACACAATCACACCAAAGGAAATCCATCCTTTGATATCTCATCACATGGCCACCACCATGTTAATCGTGTTCTACGTCTTCTAATGAGTACCTCAAGGTGTCTTGCTGCCATACCTATCGGTCACAATCGATAGAGCACGTGCGGGAAACCATGCTACGGATCATACACTGTAACACCAGGTGCAGTTCCCATATACAAACTTAATTTGTAACGTCCTAAGACTACCAAACTCGTCAGTTACTACTGAGGACGGTAATATATTCGGACCCATCCGTATTGGCCACAACCAGCACACTCACACTAGCAACACTCCCCAACCCGAGCCACAACTCAAGAGTTCCTCGTGTTCATCTACCATCCCGAGCCACAACTCGAGGGATTCCATTCTGAGTCACAACTCAAGGAATGCCACATGCTTAACCCCTATCCCGAGCCACAACTCAAGGGATACGTTCCGAGCTCAACTCAAAGAACACCAGCAAATCCACCTTTAAGATATCATAGAAGCCTTGTAGATCACGCACATCATAGCAAGCATAACACCAATATGCTACAGCAAAATAGCCTAGCGGGGTACACACACCGCCAGGCCTGCCGCTTCCAGATCGCCTGACGAGTGACACATACTGCCAGGCGCTAAGCGCTTTAGTCTTCACTACCACTGTAACTATTGCCTGGCCAAACTTCCTCTGCCGCCAAGCGCCACACGCCTTAGTATTCACTGAACTACAGACTCCGCCTGGCGCACCCCTCTTTACCTTCAGGCGCCACCGTGATCCAGAACCCCCTGTTTCTATGTTGTCGCCTGGCAGGTCGATCACCACCGCCAGGCGCTACACTAGTACTTGTGTAGTACTGGTTTTAGTTCAGGTTCAAGCACACTTCACACAGGTTGCTCTCATTTGCTCTCATTCTAGAGTACCCCTAATGAAAAGCATTGCCATCTATAATATTCCTGGCCTTATAGCATCTCACATATGCATTCATTCCCTAGTCATATAGACCATCCTAAGCATGCTCAAACAAAATATAAGCAACAACACTCTAACAATTTTAAGCACATGATCTTATACACCAATGCAATTGAATATTGACACCCATGCCTTCACCAAACCAATTCTCCATATGTGACTAACCCAAAGGAACATTCAAATTGATAGAGACTTACCACATAACCCAATCATGCTTCATTAGAAGTTACTTGAACTTATCAAGAGCTTATTCATGTATTTTACAGACTCCAAATCCAATCTCCACCGTTCAACGTGAAGAACCACATGTTATGGGCCACCTGTCAAAATTTTACCTAAATCGGATGCTTAACGAACCGGGAAATGCAGTTTTACAAAAACTGCGCGAACTAGAAAAATTGGTGGCGCCTAGCGCCCAGAATCAGTAGCCTGGCGCCTAGCGGTACAAACCCAGCACTGGGCGTTTCCTGTTCCACGAAAATACGAAAAACAACATTTTTTGTGAATCAGAACACCATGCCTCTCTGGTATGGCTGCTTGGCGGCCAAATGGGTGCCGCCAGGCAGTTGCTGTACCTACGAACCTTACCCCCTTCACAACAACTTTGATTTCCATCAATGTCTGACTCCATAGGATACGATCCCAGTTATTGGGATTACGGTTCATCCCTAACACTTCCCATTCATGAATTCATTCACATTTTCCCCTTAGATTGCAACCACTATAGAAATTCCCAATTCATCAACCCTAAGATAATATTCCTATTGTTTCATCCAATTTAACCATCAATTAAATGAATTTCAATGATGTTTGACATACAATCACCCCTTAACCATTAAAATTTGCTTTCCCTCCTATTAGAGTCATCCCAAAACATCTAGAAAATCAAAATCGAACCAAAATTGGTTCGCGTCGTTTGGCGGGTCAATTTCCACCGTCAGGACGTTCATAGGAAAACCCAGAACTGGGTTTTGTGGCTTGCGTTGCCTGGGGGTCAGGGACGTGCCGCCAGGCGATTCCTCTGCAGGAACCCAGAATTTCATATAATTGGGATGAGTCGCCTAGCGGTGGTTCATCACCCGCCAAGCGGTTTCTAGAAAATTCCAGAAACACGAATAATACATGAAATAAGCAGTGTATATGCATCCAATTCAATATACAATTCATACAATTAACGACATGAAGTAAAACGCAGGGTCCAGCTCCCCTAACCCAGCATCTTGATCACTAACGATGTTCCTTTGACTTTGTCTCAATGCAGCTCCTTGCTTCCCTCAATTCTCCCTTACACTCTCAATTTTCGTATACCTAAGGCTATGCAACAATAACAGTCCCTAAACCACTCTTTTTTTTCTCTTAATTGGTCACTAATTATGGTCTTAATGAAAGGTAAATGGTATAAAACGAAAATGCCATTAAACGTGAGTTTAATTGCCATTCATTGGCAATTCTATGATGGTTTTCCTACCCCTGGCTGCTAGGGTTTCCTTGCCCTTTCACATTCATGCCAAAGGCAATTTTGGCAAAAAGAAAGTTTAATTTGGGTTCACCAAGGTTCAAACCCCAAACCATGCCAAATGTCAAATTAATGCATAACCATGCAACCAATTCATGTTTCGTAATAATTTATATAATTCTATGATTATATTATCACTCATCATGATCCCGCACATATTTAAAATAATAATAAATTAAATAGCACATACTTGGCATACATAGGCCTTGAACCTAAGTCCTCTCACACAACTAAAATACTTTCAACCACTTGAGCTAGTACTTTTCCACACCATAACAATCCGCATTAAATGCCTTAAATGTTCCTACTACCCACATTTATTAAATAATTATTTAATTAATTATTTAAATTTCTCGGGTCTTACAAATACCATCTCCTAACTTGAATCTCTAATCTCTTATTAAATTCATTTTTAGTTGGTGACATTTGAAGGTTCCAAAGTGCCTTCTAACTCCACCATCAGGTTGCATAGTTTAGTTTAATTTCTTTCCTTAATTTTTTTCTTTTTCTTTTTTTTGTAGTTTAGTGTGAGTCTACTTACTTTTCAAACCTAATTCCCTTTGAGAGGTTGGGTGTAAGAGGGTTTGAGGTAGCTTTGGCAAGGAAAGGCTTGGATTTAAGTAATCATTAGTGATTCTTCTCCTTTTCCTGGAAGTGAATTCAAAGTTCTTTTGCTTCTTAAAATCCCTTAAAGAATTAGAATTTGAAATAAAAGTTTTTTTGTTGCATTGCATATTTTTTTAAACTTTAAGATGTCTAGATCTCCTTCCAAGGTTCCCTCTTACCAAATTGGTAGTGATTATAGTGAAGTGCCTAGTTTACTACATTTCGCAAAGGAACTAAAATCATTAAAAATTTGGCAAAAGCAAGAGTCCATTTTGAAAGAGAAAGAGAGAGTTGAGAGAGATGAATATCTCACAACCTTGGAATAAGAGCTTAGGATACTTAATGCAAAACAAGCCAAAGTTCAAAAAGAGTTTAGACAAAGCAAAAGTAGGAGGAACTCCAAAGAAGCTCCTAACACAATACACAACTCACACACTATGAGGAAGATAGTAAAATTTTGAACTAATACTATCAACCTCCTCCACATAGAAGACTAAGAAAGGAGTGTGAATAAGAGTCTAGAGAAGTTAGGGTAAACCTTCCTCATTTCCATGGGAAAGAAAATGTAGAGGCATACTCAGATTAGAAGATGAATTTTGAGCAACTTTTTGAGTGTTACCAAGTGAGTGAGGAGAGAAAGGTTTCCCTATCCACCTTAAGCATCCAAGGGAATGCAATGTATTAGTGGATTTCACCAGTGACAGATAGAACACTCTCCAATTCCCCCCAAGTTAGCATTGGAATGACTTGAAAAGTGCCCTAAGAAGAAGACACATACCTTCCTACTACAATAGGGAGATTATGGTCAATCTCCAAAGGCTCTAACAAAGGAACATGAGTGTGGAAGAATATAGGCAAAAGATGGAACTCTATATGATGAGGGCAAACATTAGGGACGGAGAGGAAACAACCATTTCTAGATTTTTAAGTGGACTCAATGATATTAGAGACAAAGTGGAATTGTTTTCATACCAAGACTTAAATGATTTGGTACAAATTTGCATCAAGGTGGAGCAATAACATTTGAGAAAAGGTTTTAAAGATCACCACTCAAATTCATATGTCAAGAAAGACTACAAAAGGGAGTGTAAGCAAGTGTTAGAAGAAGAACCCCCTAAGAACCTAGGTAAGGAGAAAAACCAAGAGAAACCAAGGGAATGAACATCATCACACACCCACACTAGAGACATTAAGTGTTTTAAATGTCAAGGGAGATGTCATATCTCATCCTAATGCCCTTCCAAAAGGACCATAATCCTAAAGGGTGTCAATTCCTATAGTAGTCACGATGAACAGAGCTCTAGTGAAAGTGCAGATAAAATTAAGAGAAAAAATGAGGATGTCTACCATTGCAATAAGGATCTTCTAATGATAATAATAACTCTCCAAAATCAACCAAGTCACCAAGAACTAACCCAAAGAGAGAACATCTTTCAAAAAAGATGTAAAGTTTTAGAAAACGCATGCTCTCTCATTGGGGATAGTGGCTCATGTTGTAATTGTTGTAGCACAAGGTTGGTTGAAAATTTAGCTTTGCTTATCTTGCCTCATCTTAAACCTTATAAACTTCAATGGATTAATAATGATAAAGGCATGGTATTTAATCAACAAGTGGAAGTTAAGTTTTCCACAAGGAATTTTGAAGATAGTGTGCTATATGACATAGTACTTATGGAAGCCTGTCACATCTTGTTGGGAAGACCTTGGCTTTTTGAAAGAGAAACCATACACCATGGCCATACCAATGAGATAACCTTCACCCTCCAAGAGAGAAAAATTGTACTACATCCTCTCACACCTTCTCAAGTGGAAGAGGACCAAGTGCAAATGAGAATAAAGAGAGAAAAAGAAAGAGAGGACACTTGCGCACACAAGAGTGATATCAATTGTTCTAAGTGTCAAAGTAGTACACATAAGTCCAAAGATTGCCCCAACAAAAGAGTGCTCATGTTAAGAGCTAAACGCTTGTGTGAAGATTCAAAAGAGGTCTTCTTTCCACCTTCCTTTAGTAGAATAGAAAGACAAGACCAAATAAGACCTTTTGGTGGAAAAGAAAGTCACTCCAAAAACACATGGATTCCACACAAGGCACACAAGAGTTTAAAGAGAAAGGCTCCCCAACTCCAAAGCCTTGATCATTCATTTGATCAAAGGTGTATAATCTTTGGGAGCTACATGCTTTGGAAGATTATTACACTTACCTTGTCTCTTATTTTTTGTAGAAGGATATTTGACCCCAGTGAGAAGAAAGTCAAACATCTACAAGAGAAGGAAGGATAAGAACTTAAAAATTTGATGATTTGAGGACAAATCATTTTGAAGAGAGAAAGGATGATGACATACCCCCTAGCATGGCCAAGCACTTTAATGAAGTGATAAAGTCATCTTTGCAAGGTGAAGCAAATCACTTTTCTTTAGGAGCTACATGTTTTGGAAGATTATTACAATTAGGAATATTTAAGCCTTGTATTAAAGGCCAAGTAGTGTAGGTTTTTTTTAGGCCTTGTATTAAAGGCCATGTAGTGTAGGGTTTTAAAAATAAAATATCTTAAGTAGGGAGCATCATATGCGCCTAACTTAAGCAATCCTTTTATGTTTAATTAAGTTAACCCTAACTTAAGGTGGAGGACATCCCTCACATGCCACATGGCAAAGCCTTTAATGGAGAGTTATCTTACATAGGTAGTGGTCATGTGCCATTGTCCTATTGGAGGGGCTTTTCATAAAGTAGCTTTCCACATGGCAACATATGAGTGGTTCGTTTTGTGAGAGTGAGGTTTGCCGCATGTTAAGCTCTCCTTCACCAAGATAACATTTTTTTGGATTTTGGTGCATGTTAGCATTTTAGGGTTTGGACCATTTTGGAGACACCTTACTTTATAAATAGAGGTGTCTCCCCCATGTATTTCCCACTATGAGAATAATGTTATGCTGCCAAAATTATTTACGAGTCATATTTCTTATCTTAGTCACTTGCTAGAGCATCCCAAGAGGTGCCTCTAGCACCTTTTTCTCTAGAGTTGGCCTAACTTCTCTTAGAGCTCCACAAACAACCTTCATCCACCATTAAATCACCAAAATCGAGAGTCATTTTCTCTCAACACCAAGCTTCCGTGAATCCACCATCCACCATTGTCATTGTTTCAAGCTTTGGCCCAACCTAGCTTGAAGAGGAGTTTATTATCACCGTGTGTACCAAACTTTTCGTCCTCATTTTCGATTAATATGTTTTTTCTTTCTATTCATGTTGCTATTGTTTTTACTTTGTTTGTTGGATTTGCGTTAGAATTATAAATGTGTTTTCTTCCTAGTTTTGTTTTTTGGTACTTTTACATTTTTAAATTTCAAGTGTTTTTTTTATGGGTAACATATTAATTGGAGAATAATTCAAAGTTGAGTTTTATGTAGAAAGATAATTCAAGTTTAGGGAAAAAAAGACTTACTATGATTGAGAAGAACAATAATATTTTTAAGGCTTAAATACTCTTTTGGTCCTAGTTTTGGTCGACTTTTTTCACTTTGGTCCTACTTTTTAAATTGTTTTCAATTTGGTCCTACTTTTCGTTATATTTTTTCAATCAACTCCTTTCCGTTAACTCCGTCCAAATCATTAACGGATGTG